>Ga0123519_10000157_pt1 | contig 113281 bp, 103 predicted proteins | sample YelNatPaOPRAMG02_FD_87396 | JGI IMG/M metagenome (GOLD analysis project Ga0123519, IMG submission 87396) | Hot spring microbial communities from Yellowstone National Park - Yellowstone National Park OP-RAMG-02 (version 2) | ecosystem: Environmental > Aquatic > Thermal springs > Hot (42-90C) ... | reverse complement strand
AGTTTTATATATTGGCTCCGCTGATCGCGCAGGTATTCAGGATACGTAAGCGGTGGCTGCGCATGCTGGTGTTCGTTATGCTGCCTCCGTGCGTGGCGATGCTCGCTAAGATCGTTGGAATAACGGTGTGGAAGATGAATATCTGCGGATCGCTGGCTTATTTCATAGTCGGATTCGTGCTTGCCGATCTTTTCCTGTTGAATTGGAACGGTGAGAAGGTAAGGCGTGGGCGGTGGGATGCCGTTGGGATGGTGGCTTGGGCGAGCATGCCGGTGCTGCTGCTGACGCATCCGAAGTGGAGCGTTGCCGTTCTGCCTCTATCGGTCTTCTTCGCGTATTGGGGCATGTTCAGGGGCTCGATTTTGAACCGTGTAGCAAGGCAGCGGTGGCTGGTCGTGATTGGCGGGATGTGCTACAGCATCTATCTCTATCATTGCTTCTTTATTGGGATGTTCGGAAGGGTCACGCTGAAATTTGCAGGGCTTACACCGGGATACCCCGCCGCGATTGCCCTGCAGACGGTCCTGATGGTACCGATCGTTCTAGCCGCCTGCGCGATTATGTTCGTATATTTCGAGAAGCCGTTTATGTATAAAGACTGGCCCGGACGGTTGGCTGGCTTTATTACGAGAGCGGGAAAGAGAAGGACGTTTTAGGTTTATTATTGAGTAGGGAGTAATGAGTATTGGCTTTAGGTGAAGGTCTGTACTGGTACAGGTACCATAGAGATAGCCGCTAGTGCTGAGTAGGCCTGTCCTGGCTATAGATTGTAAGTCAGATAAAACGCCGGACGCGGCGCACTCCAAGGGCGCTTCGGTAGTCATTGTCAGTCAGCAGATGTACTTGTAATATATTTAGCATTGAACATTACCCTTTCCCCGCTCTCTGCTCTCCGCTACCCATGCCCTTACGCGCTTGCTAATGCTACCTGGTCTGAGTTATAATATTCATAGCCATGCGGAGGTCAGATAGTGCGTGCGGAGATAATATCAGTCGGAACGGAATTGCTTCTCGGGCAGATTGTAGACACAAATGCGGCGTATTTGTCCAAGATATTGCCCGAATACGGGGTTGATCTTCACTATCGGGCTACCGTTGGTGACAATGAATCGAGGCTTGCTGATGCGCTCAGATTCGCGCTCAAGCGATCGGATATAGTTTTTACGATAGGCGGGCTCGGGCCTACCGCTGATGATCTCACCAAGGAAACTGTGGCGAAGGTCATGGGCGATGAGATGATGATGCACGAGGAGTCCGCGGCGCTGTTGCGGAAGTTCTTCGCCGCTCGCGGGATCGAAATGCCCGAAACTAACCTCAAGCAAGCTCTGATGCCCAGGCGGGGGAGGGTGCTCCCGAATCCGATGGGGACCGCTCCGGGCGCGGTTTTCGAAGGCGACGGTAAAGCGGTGATCCTGCTGCCGGGGCCGCCGAGAGAGTTTATTCCGATGGTGAACGCGCAGGTCGTGCCTTATCTGAAGGAGCGTGTCGGCGAGGGCGCGGGGATTATCAGGTCGAGAGTCCTGAGGATCGCAGGGATGGGCGAATCCACCGTGGCGGAGATGGTAAGTGATCTGCTGGAGGGTTCGAACCCGACGGTTGCGCCGCTCGCGAGCCCGGGGGAAGTGCATCTGAGGATAACCGCAAAGGCCGATACGGTGGCGGATGCGGTGGAGATGATCGATGAGATGGACCGGAAGATCACGGCGATTCTTGGGGAGCACATCTTCGGCAGGGATGATGAGACCCTGGAGCAGATCGTCGTGAAGAAGCTTATCGAGCGCGGACTTACTCTCGCGCTCGCGGAGAGCTGCACCGGTGGGCTCATTGGAAACAGAATTACGGACGTTTCAGGAAGCTCGGCGACACTTCTTGCCGGAATTATCAGCTATAGCAACCAGGCAAAGAAGGATATACTCGGTGTCGACGAGCAGTTATTAGATAAGTATGGCGCTGTGAGCGAGCAGGTAGCTAAGGCGATGGCTGAAGGCGCCAGAAAAGTGACGGGGGCAGATGTCGCGCTTTCGGTAACTGGGATCGCGGGTCCTACCGGCGGTACGGAGACGAAGCCGGTGGGGCTGGTTTACATTGCTCTGAGCTCTGATAATGGGACTGTTGCCCACGAACACCGGTTCTCAGGAAGCCGGTTCGATATAAAGCTGAGGTCGTCGCAGACAGCGTTGGATATGCTTCGGACTTACCTCGGCTGAACCTTCCGTTATGCAAAATTTGAAGGTTATCCGCACATTTGTTGCCGTTCCCATCGATAAGGAGATCAGGCAGAGAATCTCCGAGGTGCAGGAACGGGTGAAAAAGCTTACCCGGAATGTGAAATGGGTTGAGCCGGATAACTTCCACGTCACCCTGAAGTTCCTGGGTAACGTGCCCGAGGATCAGGTTCCACAGATCAGCGCCGCTCTTGATGAAGTCAGCAGTAAGGTTCCAGCATTTGCTCTATCGGTTAAGGGTATCGGTGCTTTTCCGAAGCTGGAGAGAGCGAGAGTGGTGTGGATTGGGATCGAAGAAGGCCGCGAGGAGCTCATAAGGCTGGCGCGTGAGGTCGAAGAGAGCCTTTCGAGACTGAGGTTCGAAAAGGAAAATAAGCCTTTTAAGGCACATATAACAATCGGCAGAGTGAAAGAAGGCAAGCCCGCGGATGGGCTGGCTGAAGGTATCAGAGAGATAGATGCTGGAGATCTTGGCAGGCAGAATGTCTCGAGCGTTGTATTGATGCGAAGTGAGCTGAAGCCCGATGGGCCGGTATATTCGCCACTCAGCATGCATGGGCTTGAGGGGCACTGAGAGCCGGATGGTTTGACGATCCTGGCGTCGGAGCGGGTACTGCTTTCTGAATTGCGGATACCGCGGATTGGGACGGATTATGCGGATGGATGTACGGGTACCATTGCAGACTGGTTCCCGCCTTCGCAAGAACGACAGTTTACGCAAGAATGACAGTACTTGCTGTCTGTGATGATAAAGACTACCTTTAATAGCATTGATAACTGACAGCTTAAAAGATAAAGCTCGTAATTGCCCAAAGGAAGGGACTTTTGATGGATAAAGAAAAAGCGCTGGATATGGCACTGGCGCAGATTGAGAAGCAATTCGGACGCGGTTCTATCATTCGATTGGGTGAGAAACCGCGGTTTGATGCGTCGGTTATTCCTACAGGCTCTATTGCGCTGGATTTGGCGCTGGGGGTCGGTGGAATCCCGCGGGGAAGGATAACCGAGATATACGGTCAGGAGTCTTCGGGAAAGACTACCCTGGCTTATCATATCGTCGCGGAGGCCCAGAAGCTGGGTGGGGTCGCGGCGTTCGTTGATGCTGAGCACTCGGTGGATGCCGGATATGCGGCTAACCTGGGTGTAGATGTCGATTCGCTCCTGGTTTCTCAGCCGGATACTGGCGAAGAGGCGCTGGAGATCGTCGATGCGCTCGTAAGAAGCGGCGCGGTAGATGTGGTAGTATTGGACTCGGTCGCGGCACTCGTTCCCAAGGCGGAGATCGAGGGCGATATGGGCGATTCACACGTCGGTCTGCAGGCAAGACTTATGTCGCAGGCGCTGAGAAAGATCGGCGGATCGCTTTCGAAGTCGAATACGGCGGCGATCTTCATCAACCAGATCCGCGAGAAGATCGGTGTTATGTTCGGTAACCCGGAGACAACGCCGGGTGGCCGCGCTCTGAAGTTCTGGTCGAGCGTGAGGTTGGAGGTGCGGCGCATCGAAACGCTCAAGGTGAGCGGCGAAGCCATCGGCACTCGCGTGAAGGTTAAAGTCGCCAAGAATAAGGTGGGACCGCCGTTCAAGGATGCCGAGTTCGACATTATGTTCAGCAAGGGCATTTCGAAGAGCGGGAGCATACTCGATGTGGCGACGGAGATGGGATTCGTCACCAAGACAGGCACGTGGTTTACTTACGGCGACCAGCGTCTGGGTCAGGGTAGAGAGAATGCTAAGAATTATCTCGAAAGTAACCCGGATATTATGGACGAACTGGAAGGCCGGATCCGAAGCAGCGGAGATGAAGTTGTAACGCATTCATCCGATGAAGAGGAGAAAGTAGCCGCGAGCGAATAAGTAGATAGTGTCCGCTCAACCCATGAGTAAAATCACTGCAATAGAGCCTCAGAAGAGGTGCGGGGATAGAAGATCGATCTTTGTGGACGGCGAATTTGTCGCGGGAGCCCACGAGGATGTTATTTTCGCGTTGAATTTGAAGGTAGGCCAGACGTTCGATCCGGAGCGTCTGGCCGAGGTCATACGAACGGAGACCGCACATAAGGCACGCGACAGCGCGCTGCGGTTGCTTAGTTTCAGGGACCGGACAAAATCCGAGGTCCGAAAACGACTAATCGGGAGCGATTATCCCGAAGATATCGTAGATGAGGTGATAGACCAACTGTCTCGGATGGGCTTTTTGGATGACGAGAAGTTCAGCCGGGACTGGGTCAAATCGCGCACCACTTCGAAGCCGATGGGCAAGGCGAGGCTGGTATGGGAGCTTCGTGCCAAGGGTGTGGATCAGCCGATGGTTGATGAAGCGCTCGAAGGCCTTGACGAAGATGCCGAATATGAACTGGCTCTCGCCGCGGCTCGAAAAAAGGCGGAGAAGGCGGATATAAGCGATCCATCCTTTCGGAACCGATTGGCCTCTTTCCTGAGAAGGAGGGGGTTTGGATGGGATGCGATTTCGAAGGCGCTTGACGAACTGTGTCCTGGCGATCAGGATTGATTTGTGAGTTGATTCGTGGCTGGCTGGGTGTTGCCGGCTGCGTGTGATCGGGATCGGCCCGGCGCCGAGCCCAGTGGGAGGAACCGACGTCAAAGGAAGGATTGGTTTTCAAAAGCCGATTTATCGATGTCAGTTGATATCTGTTCGCTCTACCTCACATCCTAATTCTTTCGGGAGGTGAGGGCAGATTGATGTATGGAATAGCAGTGCTGATCGGGCTGGTGATCGCCGCGGCGGCCACCGGCGCAGCGTATTTCTGGTACATTTCTCCGACTCTGCTGAAAATTAAGGCCGAGAGATCGGTCATTGCGGAACGAGAAGACGAACTCCAAAAGGAGATTGAGGCCAAGCGTAAAGAGGTTCTTCTTGAGGCCAAAGAAGAGGCGTTCAAGATTCGCGCCGAAATAGACAAGGAGAACAAAGAGAAACGGGCTGAGATCCAGAGGTTAGAGCGAAGGCTGACGCAAAAGGAAGAAACGTTAGACCGCAGGCTTGATAACCTCGATCGAAAAGAAAGAAACATTACGCAGAAGGAAGCTGAGGCGCAGACCAAATTGGAAGAGGCGCTGAGCCTTGGCTCGCAGCAGCGGGCTGAGTTGGAGAGGATCTCCAGAATGTCCACTGATGAAGCGAAAGATATGCTTCTGCGCCAGGTCGATCGAGAAATGGAGCGGGAAGTTGCCCGCATCATAAGACAGGCCGAAGAACAGGCAAAAGAAGAGGCCGACCGGAAAGCGAGGGATATTATCACCCTCGCCGTTCAGCGTTGTGCGGTGGATCAGGCTACCGAGACAACGGTTTCCGTGGTGCCGCTGCCCGGCGATGATATGAAGGGCAGGATTATCGGTCGTGAAGGCCGTAATATTCGAGCGTTTGAGACACTGACGGGAGTCGATCTTATTATCGACGATACCCCGGAGGCGGTCGTTATCTCCGGGTTCGACCCGGTTCGCAGAGAGGTCGCGCGCGTTGCGCTTTCAAATCTGATCCTCGATGGACGGATACACCCAGGTCGCATCGAGGAAATGGTGAACAAGGCGCAGGTCGAGGCTGAAGCGAAGATGAAGGAAGCCGCGGAACGGGCGGTTTTCGAGACCGGTGTGACAGGGCTGGATCCTGAGCTGATGAAGCTGTTGGGCAGGCTCAGATACCGGACCAGTTACGGACAGAATGTGCTGCAGCACAGCATCGAGGTGGCGCACCTGGCGGGCGCGATAGCGGCGGAGCTGGATGTGAATGTTCCGCTTGCGAAGCGTGCGGGGCTGCTCCATGACCTGGGTAAGGCTGTGGATTTCGAGGTCGAAGGGCCGCATGCCATTATCAGCATGGACCTTTTGAAGCGATACCATGAGCCGCCGGAGGTCTGCCATGCGGCGGGCGCTCACCATAATGACATAGAACCGCATTCGGTGGAAGCCGTTCTGGTTTTGGCCGCTGATGCTATCTCGGCTGCAAGGCCGGGGGCTCGGCGCGAGACGTTGGAGACCTATGTCAAGCGTCTGCAGAAGCTGGAAACGATTGCGGACTCGTTCGCGGGGGTCGAAAAGACCTACGCCGTGCAGGCGGGCCGCGAGATTCGTGTTATGGTGAAACCTACTGAGATCGATGACGACGGCGCGGTGAAGCTTGCGCATGATGCCGCAAAGCGCATCGAAGAAGAGATGGAGTATCCTGGTCAGATTAAAGTGACGGTGATTCGCGAAACGCGCGCCGTGGAGTATGCAAAGTAGGTGCGGATACTCTTTGTAGGTGATATCGAAGGAAGTTCGGGGCGCAGGGCTGCCGGCAAATTGCTGGAGGTCCTGCGCTCTCGTCATAATGTGGATTTTACCGTCGTAAACGGCGAGAACGCGGCGGGTGGGCTCGGAATTACGAAGCCGACCGCTCTCGTGCTTTTTGAAGCCGGCGCCGATGTTATTACGCTCGGTAACCATACGTTCGCGAAGCGCGATGTGGCTTCGTATCTCTCCGAAGAGCCCAGGATTTTGCGTCCGGCGAATTATCCTCCGGGAGTCGCCGGCAGGGGGTGGGGGATATATGAAGCCAAAGCGGGAGAGAAGATCGCGGTCATTAACCTGATGGGGCGGACTTTTATGGAGCCGCTGGATTGCCCGTTTCGCGCGGCGGATGCGGTTTTGGCTGAGTTGGAGGGGCAGGCGAAGGTCGTGATAGTCGATATGCACGCGGAGGCCACTTCAGAGAAGAAAGCGATGGCGTGGTATCTGGATGGGCGAGTCTCCGCTGTGATTGGAACACACACCCACATTCAGACGTCAGATGAGAGGGTAATGCCAAAAGGCACAGCCTACCTGACAGATGCGGGGATGACCGGGGTTATGGATTCGGTGCTGGGTTTGGAGCCATCCGTGGTGATCGAGCGGTTTTTGACCCAGGTGCCGGGGAAGTTCCAGTTAGCCGAAGGCCCCGCAACGCTGCAGGGCGCGCTGATCGAGGTCGATGAGGGAACAGGGAGAGCGGTTTCGATCGAGAGAGTCAGCGTGGGAGAATACGATATCTCTCGTTAATTTATAAACCCTCAATTCTCGAAGCGCTTGGTTGACAGGCTCAGCGGGTCCTTGTAGAATTAAGCTGGAGGATAACACGATATGCGGTGTTTACGATTTCTCATAATCCTGGTTGTTGTATTGGGCGTTATGGGCTCTCTTGCGGCGTATGCTGCTACGAATCAGGATGTTTCGGTATTCAAGGGCGATGATCCGACCGAGGATGGAATTGCTCTCGGTGGCTGGGGCAGTGGCACTGCCGCGAAGTCCAAGGAGAAGATCCTCGACGGAGGGTGGTCGATTAAAATGTCGACCCAGAGCCTTTATTCGGGCGGGCGGATGGATTTCACTCAGCCTGTAACCCTGTTCTCGAACGGCATCGATACCAGTCGATATATCCAGTTTTCGTTCTTCTTTAAGGACACACAGGTGATCAATCCCGCCTCGGGCACTGATTATACATGGACCGATGTGGAACCTTACACCATGCCCAGAGCAAATAAAGTCCGCTTCGTGTTTATCTCCGATACGGGCCTGGCTGTCTCTGCCGAAGAACCGACCCAGCCGCTCGATCCTGATGATAACTGGGTGCGCATTGCTGTCCCATTAGCCAAATTCAAGGTTAAAGAGGGTATTACCGAGTTTCGTATGAAGCGGTTGCTGATCTTTACCGATGTTCCTACCACCGCTCTTTACCTGGGTGAGATAAAGATCGTTACCGATGATAAGCCGATAAAGGTCGACCCGCTGGACCCGAGGACTGTTGCAGTTATGGATCCGCAGTTCTTCGTGGCATCGGCGACTGCCGGTGTCAGCGGGCTCAAGTATTCATGGGATTTCGATGACAGCGATGGAATTCAGTCGGAGTCGACGGAAAAGATTGCGAAATATATCTATACCCGCGGCGGTGTTTATAACGTGACGCTGACGGTGAGCGATGTCGACGGGCTCAAGGAACCAGTGACGGTGAAAGCGCAGATCGAGGTGACGGATTAGTTTTCAGGGTCCTTTCAGCTATCAGCTTCCGTCTACTGATGGTGGGGATTTGCAATCCCGGACCAGGTATGAGCGGGTTTGTAACCCGCACCTCTTTTCATCTGCAGCAGCATAAGTTTCAGGATTTCCGGATTGGGTCGGTAGATGTACATCCATCCGTGCCATCTGACCCTATCCGCGGCATTCGCGGTTCAAAAAGTATAACAGTACTTACTACCAGTAATATCACTGATAACTGACAGCTGTCAGCTTATTCCGGAGGTAAGCTGCGAGTTTTGTTCGCCGCACTTATTAGATCATTGCGCCCGAAGCAGTGGCCGAAAAACGCGCTTCTGTTTGCCGGGTATCTCTTCACCATTCAGCAGGGGCACAACGTTGACGATCTGCTGAGGGTGCTCGCTGGGTTCGGTCTTTTCTGTGGACTCAGCGGGGCGACCTATATGATCAACGATGTGGCGGATATCGAACGCGACAGAAAGCATCCTCGCAAGTGCAAGCGCCCGATCGCAAGCGGCGCTCTCCCCGTTAAAGTAGCTCTCCCATTCGCAATCCTGATGATTATTGCCGCTGTTCTGGGAGCATTTTGTCTCAGCACAGGTTTCGGGGTGCTCACCTCATCTTATCTCGTGCTGACATTGGCCTATTCCGCGAGACTAAAGCATGTCGTCATCATCGACTTGCTCTCGATAGCCGCGGGATTCGTGATAAGGGCTGTTGCGGGAGCGGTGGTGATAGGCGTGGCGATATCTCCATGGCTCCTGGTGTGCAGCACCCTGCTGGCGCTGTTTCTGGGGTTTGCCAAGCGCAGGAGCGAGCTGCTGAGCCTGGAGCACGGAGGACTGGACCACCGGCCGACTCTGAGCGAATACAGCGCTCCGATGCTCGACCAAATGCTCAGCATTACCGCATCGACAACCCTTATGGCCTATTGCCTCTATACATTTACCGCCGTATCGAGCACAGGCCAGCCTCACCCACAGATGATGATAACGATCCCGTTCGTAGTCTATGGCTTATTCAGGTATCTGTTCCTGGTGCAGATGAAAAACGCGGGCGGAAATCCTGAGCTGGTTCTGCTCGAAGATAAGCCGATGCTGCTGAACGTTCTCCTGTTCATGCTGGTTGCTGCCGCCGCGCTGAAGGTGCCCGCGCTCGCGAACATGTTCAACTATCTGCACATGCTTAAGCAATAGCTACCGATGCAGCCTGCTTGCCCCACTGCTTAGCCTTGTCTTCGGATGCATCCACATCTCCATCGATCTTCAGACCAGGGGCGATGATCTCGGCTCCGCAATCCTTTAAGCGCGCTTCGAGCAGATTGACCGCTTCGCAGAACATATCGTAGGCGCTGTCGCCGGGGCCGAACGCCGCTCCCTTCTTGCCCTCGAGGGAAAGGCCTTCCATCTGATCGTAGAAGTAGATGAAATCACCCTGCAATTCGCCCTCTCCCCAGGTCGATGAGCCGAGGAGAACGAGATCGTAGTTGGTAAGGTCCTGCGCATCGACATCGGTCACATTACGCACCGTCGCATCTATTCCTGCTTCTTTGATCCCCTCGCTTATATAGCCGGCGAGGAGCTCGGTATTGCCGGTAGTGCTGCCGTAAACGATTATTGCTTTAGGCATATGAGACCTCCTGAAAGTCTAAAGTCGTGAAGGTTTACCGGAGTTGTTCTTACCCAGTGGGGATGAAAGGCAAAAGGCCGATCATAGAAATATGATCGGCCTTTCAAATTGGGGCGAGAAATGGGATTCGAACCGCTCAAGTAGGTAATTACTGGGTGATAACTGCTTATGCCTGAGCACGAATTAACTCTTGCAGATGATGATTAGATAAGCAACAGGGCATATAATTAAGCTCTACTGTGTCCTAATCTGTGTCCCATATTCCCATGAATGAAAACAAAAAAAAATCGGCTCCCACGTGACTATTCACACGTGGGAGCCTTTTGCAGAGGTAGTGAGAGGATTATCAGAGGTAAAAAGCCCCGGAGGTAGGGGCGAGGAAATTTGATTCAAACACACGTCTGCGCGAGCTTTTTAAGCCATTCCTTGCCTGATTTCGCAGAGATCGGATGCCCGTCAATCCATACCTCAAGGTGCAGATGCGGGTCATTGAGCAGCCGCCCAACATATCCGATGACCTGACCTTGTGTAACATTCATACCCTCACGCAACTCATCCTTGAGATGCAGGTGAGCGTAAACCGTACAAACATCGACAGAGTTTTTTACGCCCTCAATATAGAGCACGCACTTCTCACCGTCGCGGTCTTTTATGCAGGTGATTCGCCCACTATGCATCGCCATAACCTGCGTGCCGGCAGTGGCGAATAAGTCGGCGGCGTCACCCGTACCAGGTCGGAGATAACCCTTAAATACATTATGACCCGGCACGTCCTGATGCCGATTTACCGATCTGCCGTGAAGCGTTCGATTCGCGCGCAGAGCTGTCAGTTTACAATCGATGGGTTTTCCGAGGATCATCTCAGCTTAATCCTCAGTTGTTTCGCGTAGACGCTGACCACATCTATAAGATTGTCCACCGTTTCCGGCGTAAGACCCCATTTCTGTTGATCGTTCACCTGCTGTATAATCGACTTCGCCGTCTGTGTTCGCGCATCCGCGTTATAGAGCGCTTGCCGGATAATCATAATTTTTGTCGGGTCAAAGTTCGATGCGGTGTCAATCGCCTTGGCCGCCCAGGATGGGCATAAATTAAGTGCTTTGAGCACACTTGCTACAGTTACGACGGCGGACGCGAGAATATATATCTTAGTCCACGGGTCGACAGGTGTAGGTGCAGGCGCCGCGGTCACCGCGGGTGCAGTCGCGCTTACCGCCGGTGCCTGCGTGATGGCCGTGTTATCACCGGCAAAAGCCGGCATGACAGTCAGCGCTGCCAACATAATGACAGCGAGCAGTGCGATAATTCCGATTCTTCTGAGCCTCATTTTGAGACCCCCTTTCTGAGATTGCCGTACAAAGAAAAAGCCCGCATATTGCGAGTTCCCGATCCCTACCCTACTTCTATGATGGACCATGAAACATAACAAGCGCTGTTATAAGAGCAATTATAAGCGTTCCTATCCCAACAACAGCCGCCCATGACGCCTTTTTTCCGACAACCGACCATAAATCATCGACATTGCCCTTTAGATTCTCTATCTCAGCTGAGTGTGTAGCGCATTCTTCGGGCACTTTGCTAATACGCCTGTGTATATCCTCGACCTGTTGAGCCATCGTGACAATGATGTCGTGGTCGCTATATTCGGTCATGTTATCCCCCTAATAAATAAAGCCCCTGGGACACCCAGAGGCATGGATTGAATCCGATTTTTGTTAACGTTTAACTCGACGCTAAACTCCACGTCAGTCCATTATCATTGCTCCAAAAACTCTTAAATATGTTATTCGAATCAGCCGCGAGCACAACCCACATACCCAATTCGTTACCTGTAAACGATAGGCCGGCGCTCTGCTCTGGCAGTATGTCGATAACCACAGGCGTTGAGACAGTAATACCATAATCAAATGATTGCACAGCTACGAGTGCGCCGTCACTGGATCGCCAACCAATAATAACCATCACCCCATATTGATTTACAACAGCTCGTAAATGCGTGATTCCGGTCATTAGGTTAAGCTCCTCACGTGTAGTAAAACCATCCGTTGACCATGCGATTTTCGCGATATCGCCCTCATGCCAGATAATGCCCGTTCGATGCAGTGGGCTATTATCGATGATGATACAGGGACTGCCCGCGCCCGGTCCCGAGGTAACGAGTTTTGCCGACTCACTGCTAATCCCATCATCAAATGACCGCATTGTTCGAATGCTTCCTGCACTCGCGTATGCCATCTGTGAGACTCGTGTTTTGGTGTCGGTTTTTATATCACAGTCCTCGATTGCGGCGCTTTGTTCGCCAGCCCGCAACGTGAGGATCGAGCATTTACGATTGCGTATCTGGGTTAAACCTGTAACCTGCTCTGTGCCAATTCCCACACTTGCCTGAACTGATGAGCTATTTTGCAATGCGTGCGTCGATCCTCCCCACGTGAGAGCGAATCCACATTCATTTGTTGTAAGCTGCTGGCTATCTGTTCCCTGCGTCACCGTAACATCATAGGGCGCATTCTCACCGATGACCCGCATAGCGAGCAACCCGCCGTAATATTTCTCAGTATCGAATGTGTAACTACCGAACATATACGGCAGTTCGAGCCAATCGAGCCGCAGTTGAGCGGATACTGTCACCTGTGTTATGTCCTCGGTTTCTCCGTAATCACCGTATAGACCCGGGTCGAGATAAGCTATGAGATTTGAGCACCCTGTAGGCGTATCCAATACCTCGACTGTGATTATTGAATCGGATCCCCCTGGATATGCGCTGTAATCACCGGTATCGTTAAGCATTGGCACTACCGACCATACATCCCCCGTGGTTATCTGATCCCCGCAGGGTTCGTCAGGCGTTTTGAGAAACTTCGCCTGTATGATCTCGCCTGCAAGCATCCCATCCACGAATATCAATCCGCTTGGTTGCCAGTATACATGGGGATTATGATGCAGGGTAGGGGATATACCTGCATCTTCTGCAACAAACGAATCCACTTCGGGATTGCGAGTATTGCCCGCCGAAACGCCCACCCATGATGCTTGTGGCAATACGAGCACAACAAATGAACCGCCGTTGACTTTTGACTTCTTTCGTCGCGTGATCGATGTGAATGAATATGAGCAGCCGGCTTTAAGTCCTTTGACTGTAAGGCTGTTAACGCGATAGACGCCTAAGTCCCAGGGGACTGATGTGCCATGCGCGGCTGTCTCTGGTCGTGTTGTTGGTATTAGGCTGTCAGACGCACCGCACCCGGTATAATTCGTCGGCGCAAGAAGATCGATCCATTCACTCGATGATTTCACCTCATATTCTTTGCCGTCGAGCACAAGGGTAAAAGGCTCGTTGCTCGAATCGTCAGAAGTGAATTCCAGGGAGATGTATCTGCTGCCCCATAAACTTACATCACTCAGGTTATTGATTGTGAAGCTATCCGCGCCGGCCTGTGCTGTGATTTCGCGATTGATGCTGTATGCCACGTGGTTACTTTGAAGAGAGAACCGCAGAGCATCCCAGCTTACCGATGATTCGCCGATCTTTGCGAGCACTCGCCTATCATGATAATCATTATGAGCACAGCCATTTGCCTCATTCGGATGATTTGGGTTGGTGCATGGGTAGTCGGGCTGTCCGAACTCGCCAGGGTTGCTTATCCAGACCGGTCCAAGCCGTCTATACCAATCACCAAGATCATCCTCACCGCTGCGGTCAAAGACGTTGACAGCTTTATATTCCGCGAAGTCGATCCCGCCTACAGAGCGAACATACGGACCTTCGACAACACCGTCCAATCGCCACCAACCGCCGAATGTGAGCGTTTCCGAAGCCGGACTATCCCAATTGCTGTCAGTATTGCACCCCCACGCCTGCGCGGTTTCATCCCAGGTCGGCACGCAGTCCTGCGTTTGCAGATTCGCGCCAGTGATTTGCGGACCATCCACATACCGCACATCACCATTATAAGTGTGAGTGTAGCTTCCGCAATAATCGGTCATCATGCCGATTTCAGTATGCTGGCTTTCAATGTTCGGCACTGCGTAGATAGTGAGAGTATCGCCACTCACCTTCGCGGTTGTGTCACCGTCTTTGGTGTAAACACATTCCGGCCAGTTCGGCGAAGCCAGCCCACCAGTGCGGTAGAATGAGACATGCCCACATTCCTCTGTGGCTGCCATATCCTGCACAAAGCTCGTGATCTGAGCGCCGATTGCGGCTGGGTTTATGAGTGGATAACTCAGGCTGTAAGTCCCGCTCATTGCTATCGAGCCGCCCACGCTGATTGTATATGATATTTCAGGATTATCCACAGTCGATATCCATATAGTGCCCTTTTGCGGTGGTATCCAGCACGGGTCTTTGTCTGCGGCACTGTAGAGGCACCAGAGATCGGAACAATTCCAGCGATACCATTCTCCGTTCGCGTCTCTCTCATCGCATAGGCATGGCACGATAGCGCTTCTATTTATATCTGTTATCTCAAACCAGGTATCAGCATCGAACTCTATGTATACGTCAAAATCAACCGATTCGTCGTGATCACCGCCAACACAGATTGGACATGCCCACTGACCACAATCAACCTTCTGGCAACCGACATGAGCAATTGGCTGAATAACAGGTGTGCCAAGCTCAGCATTGATACCGACTGAGCAGCTTGCAGTCACATCATAACCACCCTCGCATATTCCACCCATGCAGTCCTCAAGCCCGGAATAATTGAGGAAACAATCGTTAGAGCCGCCGCCTACGCCGATCTCAAACGAAAATCCACCTGGAAGCGAGCCATGTAAAACAGTCGTCAAGTAACTGTATCGCGTGTCAGGACAGGTGTATTCCCCGGTCGGAACGAGATGCAACTGCTGGACACTGCGAATACTCCCGCGCACGCCAAAGCCATATTTTTGAGTAGGTCTGATTTTAACAGCCACGGGAGAAATCCTTTCCGCAAGCGTCACATTTCTGACCAATGATGCACGCAGGGCAGTGCAGGTGCAGAGTATTACGCCACTGCTCACGCTGCATCTGGGTTATCTCAAGAGAGATAGGAGGAGCCGGAGGCCTTACCGGTTTCGGTACTGTATAACCCGCACAGCCCGCGCAGGGATCGCACAGAGCGCCGCACTGCGGGCATTCCGCCCGGGTGATATTGGGCATATTGCTGGCAAACATTTCCGGTAAAGGTATACCCTGACCAGTAGGACTCATCTGGAGTGTAAAGCGCCCATGAACCGGGCACGTAAACCGCACAGCCATTTATGCTTCTTCCCCGCGAATGATAGGCGTTCCCCATGTAATATGTTTATGAACAATCTCATCAGGCATATTGTTCACGCGACGCTGCGCCGTGGTTGTTCTACGCGAGGTGGTATCGACCGATAATTTCTGAGCAGCCATGGTCTGCATGCTTTTGAAATACTTACGATTCGATTTCATTGCTGAAGTTCTCCCTCATAAGTCATGCATGCACTGCGCGTGAGCTTCGCTTTGCTCGTAGCTGACCCATCAAATCCGGTGAGTTTTACATCACCAATGCCCTCAAGGGTATAACATTTACCGATGGTCATTCTGCTGTCGAATGGACCTTTCCATGAGATAGTCATAACTGCCTGTCGTGCCACATCGAATACATGGCCTAACGCCCTATCCAGCACGGCTTGGGTATTCAACGATTTATCTATGATAATCGCCGATTCCACTTCACCGAGGTAATTGATTGGTTTACTTTCTGCTGTGCTCGCAATCGACCCTTTGTCTATTCCGATGTTTCCAATCAGGGAATTATCATCAGCCTGCCCAATCATCACCATCCAGTTAGATTCGGGCGGCTCAAGCTCAGTGGAATAACCATCCTCGTACCAAGGTTCCCATGTCTGACCCGCCATGGGCTTATTTCTCTTGATGGTAAACTCAGGGGTAAGCGGCGCAGAAGCCGGCTTCTGATAATACCATTTACCATCAGCCGCGAACCGAAGAGGCCAATTGGAAATATTATCGATTATCCATTCAATGAACTGCCGTATGGGGGTGTTTACTTGTGGCTGGCTTTTAAGTTCCGATTGACCCTTATCTGTTCCCGACCCCTGCAATGTGCTCTCGGGTAAATCCACGCTCTCGGTGTCGGTGATAATGTCATCATCCTGCCATCCGCACATTTGCAATATTTTACGAATCGCGCCTGGGTGAGACCAACCTTCGAATGGTCGTGTCGTCCACCATTTGCGCCGGGATATCACGGATATGCCGTAATTCCATCCCTGCAGATTGATTGTGTTCTTACGATGTCCGTAGATTGTTTTGGGTCTGCGAAACTCATATATTCCGTAGGGCTCATCATCGATCATAAGCCGACCGACAATGCGTGATCTGCGCGATAATGCGGATATATCAGTATCGCTGCCATCGTCGCGTATGCTTACAGAGCATTTCTGATCCTCCCAATCATCACCATCGCCGACCGCTAACGACAAGATAGAGCTTTCATCAATCGTAATGAGCGCCGGGGATTGAGTGCTCGCAATAGCAGGCCATTCTATCAGGAATGAATCGAGGAATGGTGTGCATGTGCCATCACCTGTTAGTGTAAAATCGGCTGAGTATTTCTGCTTGATACCGTCTCCGCTCCAGGCGTTGCCATCATCGTCGGATATTCCAGCAGTGAGCGAAGGTGATCCCATGGTTGTAACCCAATACGGTGTAAGGATCGGGTTATTCGTAGGCGCATAGGGCAGCATGCCCGTTTCGCTGAATGTTCCACTCGTTTTATATCCCACACGGGATATGCTGATGCCGATGTTCTGTTGATAACTCTCTGGCACATATATGACTATCTTCCCAGCTTTAGTTATCTCATATCTATTATTTTCAGCATCGAATGCGGCCTCACTGTGAGTGTAAACACCGTCATATCCGTTGCCGGCGTTGCGAACGCGCACCCATATATTGCCGCGTCCGAATGGGATAATAGTTATACTCGGTAGACCAATCGGGTTTACCGGCACGCCCATAATATTTCCGCGCTCGTCGTTATTTCCTTTCTCAACACCAAAGCGGCATTTCCACAACCAATCGCCGTCATCGCCATTGCCGTCGCTGTTCCAGTAGAGGTCGGCGGTCCCGTCCAGGTGGAAATTGATACGAAAATCACCAAAGCGGATACAAACGACATCTTTGGCGAATCCGTTGACCTGACCGTGAAGTTCCAACTCGACATGAAATGCTTGGTTTGACGGGTATTCGGCCTTACTCGCGAGTATCGGGATTAGATTCCGACCATCATATAATTGAGCAGTTTTGATGCCTGTTGAAGCAGCCAATGCGAGTAATTGTATAAGCGTAAACCCGCCTGTGCGAAGTCGATTTATTGCTCCAGTGGCGGGCGCGAGCACAATGTTAGACTGCCAGTATTGCCCGATGGAATCATAATCTGATAGATTGGTTCGTAAGCTATCATAATCCGCCTTATACCACTCATCAGGATCGAATTGAACAGGTTTAAGCATCAGCGTCCCTGTTTGCGGTTCAATGATGCAGTTGCTTCCGCTCGCCATGCCTGTCGATATATCCACATCACGGATTAGTCGAGTATCGCAATACCCCGGTTCTGATAACGTTGGATGTGGAATATCAAGTTCAAGTTTATATGTGGACATAGCAAGCAATCCCAACCTGTTTGTTATCCGATAGTATTCTGCGATAGTGTTCCATTGATAGCACGCCGCACATCGCCTTCATTAAGTGCTTTGGATGTGCGAGGTCCACCGCCGATTATCATTTGATTCTGAGCACCCAACAAATCTACCAGCTTGCGTAAATAGTTGTTACTCACATTGATAGCAGTTATAGCTGGATCGGCGCTCGGTGAGTTAGGGCTTACATTCCCGCCACTGTTCATTCCCGCCTGCGCTTCCATCATCCTGCGGATGGAATGGGAACCGCCGCGAATATAGGCATTTGCACTGCGTCCTGCAAAAAACGCACGGATACGATTCCTGTCAGCCGAATACCCCGCGCCAATTCCATTTATGCCCTCACCGACCGCTCTACCAAGTGAAAGGTTAGGCAACCATCCACCATTGCCTAACCTCTTGCCACCCTGCCCAAATATAGAACCAAGCGCCCAATCTAACGCCTCATCAATAACATCAGCCCATCCGGCAGCACCGATCAATCCAGCAGTTGTTATCCCGGCAGTGCTTCCAACGCCCGATACGCCCAAAGCGCCAATCCCTCTTCCAGCAATTGCGCGAGCGCCACCCCACAATCCGCCCGCGCCTGCCATTATTCTCGCAAAGACACCTTTGCCTACACCGGTAGCAACTCCTCCGGCAGCCGCCCCTGTGGCTCCGGCACCAGCCGCTGCCGCCGCTTCTTCAGCAACCGCAGCTTCCCCGGCAGCCACAGCCACACCGTGCCACATATCGCGAAGCGCTTTTATGCCAGGCATAACCATCAAAATACTGCCGCCGACAACGCCCATCGCGCCGGCTACCGCGAGCGTTTCACCTGCCACACCATGCGTGTGTTTATTGAGCCATCGCATTGCGCCAACGCCTCTATTCATAACCGTGGTCATTTTGACCATCGCCGGCACAAGCCCTTCACCCAGTTCGCGTTTCAATGCGCCTACAGAGTTCTCGTACGCAGTATTTGCGCCAACAGCGGTTTTTGATTCTGCCTCGGCAGCGCCGTGGTATCGTTTTTCGAGCTCGGCAACAATATAACTGAGCCCCTCTGATTTCACTCGTGCCTCATTAAGATCGGGTATTAATCTCTTGAGCCCACGTGTCATACCGTTAGCGCCGCGAGCAACCATCGCAGAAACAGTAGCTACATCAGCGCCACCTCTGCCCATTTTCTGCAGAGCAACTGTCGTATCGAGTATGGCAGGAAGTGTCTCTTTTATCTCATCCGGTGTGGCTTTGCCCAGCGTTGCCATTGCCGAAGCAGCCTCGATCATGGCGGAATGGAACCCCGGCACGACCTTGGGCAGTTTGTCGAATGCTTCCTCGATCTCGGTCACATCTCGCGCGGTGCCCTTATGAGTATTTTGAAGCGCCCGCAATAATTGAGCGCTCGCACTTTCAGCTTCGGCAGCTGATTCGCCCCAATCTTTTGCGGCACGTAGAGCAGCGTATCCACCTGTAACCAAACTCCCACCAATCGCGGCAGATTTAACGCCTGACAGATCGAGTTTTTGCCAGGCGCTTGTCGCATGACCTACATCACCAGCAATACCACGCATAGACGCGCGTATTATGCTGGCTCCGCGTTGTACCTGCTCAACACCCGTCAGACCAACCCGCGTTTCCAGTTTATCTACCGAAGAAGCACCGCCGACAGCCATGTTTACACCTATGTCCCGTCGATCATTGAATCAAGTTCGTTCTGTTCGTCTTCCGCATCGAGTTCCAGAGCTCCCAAAGCCATCATGAACTCATGCTCCGGCACATCAGTAAGTTCGCTCGGCAATCTGTGCAGTCGTTTAACGCATACACTGTAAAGCCTACGCATAACCGGGTTTGCTCGCAGACTCTCCTTGAGCTCATCGTATGCTGATTGTGTTCGCCCTGATAATTCGCGAGCTATGCTGATGATTTCGTCAGCAATCCCATCGCGTAATTCGAGTATCGCCGCGGTATCCGCTTCATTTAATCTTGGCTCAGCCACTGCGCGAAGCACGGAATATAAGCGATCATTCTGCGCGTTATAGTGTCGTTTTCCATTTTTATCTATGAGCCAGCAGGCGTCATCGATAGCGAGCACATCACCAACCGAATACCCTTTTATGACAATGCCTGCATTCTCACCAAGCTCAGGAATGGAAAACTCACGGATAGACGGCTTTGCTTTGAATAACTCATCTTTCGATACGATGCGCATAATCTCACCTTACGTCCCCGGCACGTATCCACCGACATAAAGCGGATCGCCAGCGGGTTCAAACGTTATCTCCTCATTGCTCGCTTCGCCACGGGCAATCGCGTATGTGCTCGGACCTGCCCATACAGCGCCCTCGAAAACTTTCGTGGCTGCTTTATAACGGTCATCGTTATAAACGAGCAACTGAAGCGGGTTTGTAGCGTATGCAGTGCGAGCAGCAAGTCCGGCAAAATATGCCATATTCGCTATGCGATTGAACCGCTGAGCCTTGATTCCGTATGTCACCCCATCGGGATCGACAACATCGGTCATGTCACCCATAGCCCTTGTTTTGATAAACTCGGGCGTCACTTCGATGCTGATGTTTTCGAGTTCGGCAACCAGCACGCCTCCGATATAAAGCGAACCGAATTTTCCGCTAAGTCTTCCAGGTGTAGAACCCATGATATCCTCCCGCCCTACAGGGCTATAATCCTATCAGGATACGCCCACAAAGAAATGGTTTTGCCGTCCGCGAGCGTGCCGGACTTGTAAGTGATATTGGTGAATAGAGGCAGAACGAGGTCATTCTGCACATAATTATTCAGCAGATTGGTTTCAAGCGTGATGCTCGTATTGGTTGTAATCGATGCGATCTGCGCGATCTCCTGCGAGCTATCGTTATGCACGATGAGCACATATTCGCCGGCATTGAATTGACCAGTAGCCGCAACAGGGATGACTTTCTGTCCAGCCGCCGCGCCCGCCGCGCCTATTGCTTGAGAACCGAGTATCGACTGCGCATTTAACGTCGTCGCGGTAAGCGCCACGGTGATATCAACTGTCGTCCCGTCCTGCCGCGTAGCGGTAAGAATCAAGCTATTGGGCGCTGGTGTGGCGTCATCGTTGATGAGCATGATCGCGCCATAAGTTTCGCTATCGATTGCACCGTCAACAGTTGCCCACGTGGGGGCTCCTGTTGTGCCGGTTACGGTTGCCAGACAATGCATCCCCGAGTCCGCAGGATCGGATCCATCGGCTGGTCGTGTCCCTTTGGGATACACCTGATAAGCCGGCAGCCTCATGCTCTCGCCCAGAAGCATCGCAATAAGCTCGCCTGCGTCATAAGGTATTCGCTTGCCGGAGTAGGCAGTCAAATATGCATTGAGCGCATTACTGTCAGTGATTCCGATATCGCGCAGGTATTGGATGTGATTTGAGATGAGTTGCTGGAATACTGAGCTTATACTAAACCCGTTTTCCAGCACGGTATCAAGCGTCGTGGTCTCAAATCCCTTGATCCGGTTTTCATAACTCTCGTCTTGCGCGGCGTCAACGCGAGCCCAGAAATCAGTTCCCGTGCTCGCTATCCCCTTCGCATTTTGGATGACCTTAGCCATCCGATCAAAAATGCCTATAATCGTAGGCTCTACAGCCATAATGTCCTCCTTGCTATCCCATGGTCAGTGCTTTTCGTATTGCTTTGCGATAGATGAGCCGCACTTTGCCTTGCATCCGATTGATTGCATTCTTTCGCCAAGGCGCTGGATAGCGTGTATTCTTTTTGTCGTGTCGATAGCGAGCATAGTATGATCGCTTGCCATTCTTGGTCTGTGATTGCGCGGCATTTTCCACGATGCCTACGTAGGCTGTTACAATCCGCATCTTTTCAGATCGCCGCAGATTGCCAGTTCGCTTCCATGCCGGCTTTGAGCCTGTGGAGTTTGGCTTGTCACTCTTCGTATGCATCTGCTTACGCGGAGTAAAGCTTTTTCCTTTGCCCTCTGCCCGCGCCTTGCGTTCGGTTTGAATCTGCGCTCGCGTGGGAATTGGCTTGTCGTAAATCAATTCCCGCATTTGCGTTTTAGAATCAGCCAGGAATGCTTTTGTCGCTTCCCTGGTGGCTTTTGCTACGAACGGGCGTATTGCTTTTTCGCGCCTCGACCATTTCGCTACTAATTGCATAGCATTTGTCACAATTGGCATGTCAGCACCTAATAATGCAGACCGAGAATTGAATGCTCGCACGTATCTACGCCATCCGTCACGAATGCGCCCACATAAGCGTCAGGCGTCGAGACAGTGCCGCCCTCGTATCGAGCGATAATCTGCTCTGCTTCGCTTTTGTAGAAAACGCGCGTAGCGGCCGCATTTTCAGGAATTACGAACTCAGGCGGAAGCTCTTCTGCATCATAGGCAACCATTACGTTCACAATCATTTGCCAAAGTCGCGAGAGCACCAGATAAAGCACTGCATCATGGAGCGCTTGGCAAACATCGGCATCCTCGCTATTCCAGTTATTGCCAACAGCTGACCGCACCTGAGCTACAGCACTGTTTATACGGTTAGTTACTAGATTGGTGAATTTTCGAGTATTGTCTCCGCAGTTAGGAAAATATTCAATTCTTAACTGACCTTCTTCGACGACCTCGACTGTTGTTGGTGCTGTCACCGCCATTATCGTTCTCGCTTTCTGTCTGCTCATCGGCAGATATCACTATCTCAACTGTGCCAAGATCGATCTGACCTTGCCAGAAGTGCGTAAGCTCAACATCAGCTTCCGCGCCGACTGAGCATAAGGTAACGCCCTCCGCGATGTTCTGGACAGGTGGGCATAAGCATCTGATTTTAGTCATAACTCAATTCCCCCCTAGTCGTTCACGGTGTATTCAATCTCGACAAACCCCTCGCCCGCGATTGGAGTAGCGACAACACCGGTAAGTCGAGCGATAACGGGAGTATTCGCCGCGACAGCGCCGGATTTGAGAGTAAACGCAGTAGCCGCGCCGACAGCCTTGGGCTGCTCTATTGCCGTGGCGTCCGCGATCTGGGTTCCGCCTGCTGCAGTGCCGAGCGCAATGGTAGCAGCAGTAGCGCCAGCCGCCGCAGTAGCTTCGGTGTAGACAAACCGAGCGGCAGTAATTGTGATAGCGGTGCTCTGTCGAGTAATGACGAAATCGGCAGTTGTGCCAGCGCCGATGTCGATATTGATGATCGGAGTTTTGGTTACGCGCCTGCGGGCATTATCTACCATCTGTGACCCGGTAACGGCTTTCGGTCCAATAGCAGAGCCGTCCCATATATCAGTGCCAAATTCACGAGGTATCGGACATTTTGATCCCATAATAAGCCTCTTTCATAAATAAGAGCCCGCCTACAACCACAGGCGGGCTCAATAGTTATTCACTTGTTCATTATTTGTTTTTAGCTGATGTGCAGCATCTTGACAGCGTTATAGTCGAGCTTATAGAAGCCGGTCACTTTCTCCACCTTCGTCCGCTCGATGTCGCGATCAATCAGCCTGTCGGCCTCACTCATCACAGAAAGTTCCGTGATCTGCTGGAGAGCTACACGACTGTCAACAGCGAGAATGTAGCCAGAACCGAATGAAGGCGCATTGAGCGAATCCCATCTATGCCAGGTTGCGCCGAGCGGTCCGGGAAGCTCGCCCGTGGACTGGAATCGGAACCCGGCCATCGGGTCCTTGAACTCAGCCATATTCAGGATGTTATTGATCTGCGCCCAGTTACAGACCGCATCAGTCATCTGGTAGCCGACCGGGAATGTCCCGTAAAACGTGGTAAGGTCGCTGTAAAGCAGCTTACCGGATGTGGCAACATCCGAATGCGTGAGATTTGATCCGGTATTGCCGTCACCCGAAATCAGGGTTTCAATCGCCCAGTTCGTTTCATCGAGTGCAATTCTGCGACCGATGCGCTGGAGCATGATCGCAAACACATCGATCTTCTGCCGCCTGATAGCCTCATAAGAAGCCTCAAGTATTCGCGCGAATTTCTTCACGGTAACAACTGTGTCGGCAGTAGTGATCTTCGTAACCGGGATATTCTCGCCCTGACCGACCTCGCGAAGTTGCTGATCGTCTTCGACATCGGTGAATTTCAATCCCTTGTAGGTGTCAGAGTCGATAAACGTCTCGGCGGCAACGAGCGCCGGTAAGATCGAGATAGCCAGCATTCCTAACTGAATCTGCGAATCCAGCCAAGCCGGGAAAAGTACAGCAGACGTGGTGGTCGTGAAAAACTTCTCGATTCGGTCAGCGCCCGCGCCCTTAGAGCAGATACCCTGATCGGATAACGCCATATCGAGCGCGTATGTCTCAATAGCATGCATCTCAACCTTGTTGAGCATTCCGGGCGATAGCGCATTCGGATCGATATTTTTGCACCCGATTTTGAAAAGCAGCCGCTTCACGCGGTTGTCGATTGTAGCCTGATCGGGATAGATTCCCGCTTTCATCGCCGCATCCGAAATCGCCTGATAACCGTTAACCCGGCAATCATCGCGTTTGGCCTCACGATAGAAGCCCTTGTCGATACCCTTGATTATCCCGCCAATCGTGGTCGGCATGTTAACCTCCTTATGCTAAACAGGTGATGGTGTAGGTGCTGCCATCAGAGTTGAGATCGCTCGAAATGACCAGCGTTTTGCCCGCTGCCGCGCCGCTGGTTTCGATCTTATTGGCTGTGCCGTTACTTTGCGGCGAAACACCGAGCGCAACGGCGGCATCATTCTGAAGCTCGATGACCGAGTTGTAACCGAACACATGCACACTCAGGATTGTGGATGTGGCGCTCGTTGCGGTAGACGGACCTGCAATAGCGACCACGCGACCCCAAAGTGCCGCATTGTCAGTCGGCTTCTTAACCGTGCGATTTGCGCCGGTGTCCTGAATACAAATATCGCCAACAGCCCACGCGAGGCCATTGGCGGAATACATCGAGACAACCAGCATCTCATCAACACTGGATTCTCCACCCAATTTCCGAAGTGCCATTTCGATCCTCCTATATCACGCTATACTGCTGCGGATTTAACCGCTTCGCCTCGGTATCCTCGCCGGTGTTAGCGCCTTCGCCTTCACCCTTGCCGGACTCAGCCTGCTTAGCCGACCACTGCTTTTCGTAGTCGGTTTTGATCTCCAGCAGTTTGGTCACATCATCGGTAGTGACCACGATTTCAGCTTCAGCCGCAGACCTGCCGATGCATGTGGCAAGTCTTTTGATCTCATCCTTGAGATCAGTCAGTAGTTTCGTGCCGATCTCAGCTTTTGTTGTGAGTTCAGCGATCTTCGCATTCGCCGCCGTCAAATTATCCTTCACGGTGGCGAGCTCCCCGGAGAGTTCGGTATTTTTTGCCTGCAACTCTTCGATAGTCATGTCGTCCTCCTGTTTTTGCTCGCCTCGCGGCGGCTTATTATCAGCCTCAATGAGACCGATTTTCCAGATTTTTGATTGTTCTCCCTGCTCTGCTGATTTCGCAATAGCGGCTTCATATTGACAGCCCAGGTATACAATGCTGCCCTCTACCATCTCGACCGTGCTCATATCGGATTTTGTGGAATCGTATGTGCAAGTGCATGTCTGACCGTCATACGTATCGCCTTTAATGTGCCTGCAGTATGCCGCGCTCTCGTCGGCATAATACGGGTAGTAAGGCTGCCCGCAGAGGTCACAGATCAAGCCGGCATAATCGGGCTGGAATCCAATACTCACGTAATTCCAGACCCCAGCATCGATATTGTCACGTTCGAGCTGATTCCCCTGGCTGACCGGCATATACCAGAACGGCGCTACCCACTGCCATCCCTGAGCATCGCGTGTGATCTCAGCATCAAAGAAACGACCAATTGGAGCACTGCCATAATCGTGACCGACAAGCACTGATTTACCGGCTGCTGTCTCGGCGAATCGGCGCAGATAACCGGCATCAAAGCGCTCATAACTGCGGTCATATTGATCGTTTGCAAGCATCATCTGACGCACGTAAAGATCATCAGCCGAGAAATCGCGTCGGCAGTATTGTCGTATCGCCGCTATCTGCGAATCAGTTGGAGCAGTCGCTTTAGTAGCCACTTCAACGATTTTTAGAAGCGGTTTGCTCGCGTCAAATGTTTTCGCATCGACAAGTTTTACAGTCATTTCGTCACCACCTGACCGCGCCTCGGCATCTGTTTAATGAGCCGAGCGCCGCATTTCGGACAAAGTAATGCCCCGTCTGAAATCTCAACGACGGGGCATTTAGGATTCGGGCATGTTAACTTATAGGTTGACATTATTGCTGTGCTACCTCCTGACATACCTCGCATGCCTGAGCGCTAACATCATAAACCATGTGCCATGTGCCATTGTCTGCCTGCTCTATTGAGTATCCGCATAGGCAATTGGGATGCGCAGGGAATGCACTGGTGTCAACAGTGCTGGTATCTATCTGCTCTGCCTGGCACTCATCAATGAATCCTGCATTTTGAGCAAACGCAATCTCAGTGCGCGCAAGCCGCTCAAACTCATACCGACTGTATTCATCGAACTGCGCCGATATACTGCGCGCCACATCGATGGGATTAATGGAATTAGCTACTCCATCTTCGAGGATACCCCGCAGTTCATCGCGTATGCCCTCAAGGCGCATAGCGCCGTTCTCACTGAGTCTGTCAAACGCCATCCCCATAAATGCCTGCACGCCTGATTCATTTTCAGTTGCCGAGAGCGCCGAATCACCAGCGCCTGTTAATTCATAAGCGCGAGTGATACCGAGCGAATGAGCATATCTATCATAATGCTCGATTATCCCACTCTCATCGGCGTTATTTGTGAATCCCAGTCGCGTGCGATCACGTCCGGCCATTTTCTCAAGAAATATATCGACCGCGCGGTTAAACTCACGCTCTTGCATGCTGCTGAAAGTAAACGCCTGCTCATCATCAGCCCGCGTTTGAGTGGGCAGATTGCAGATACATAGAATCTGAGATTTGAGTTCATTCGATGCGCGAACGATAGCGTTATGCATATCATTAATTGCTATTGCAATGCGGCGATCACGTGGCTGTTCATGTGTGCTCGGCAATAGTGATGATTTGCATTCTGGGCATGTGCAGTGAGGCTTAAACGCCATAAGTCAGCCTCCCCGATTTCTGCTCACTTTCTCTTGCAGATAGATTGCCAACGCTCGCGCTTTCACTGCCTCCGAATCCTACCGGTGAAGGCAATGCGGGCGGTTCAAGCATAGGCGTTGCTATCTCGACAGTTTCTTCACCCGTCACATATTCGGCGTATTCCTCCTGATCGAACACACCACTACGCCAAAGCGCCATGCCGGTGCGTTCGCGAATACTCTCAGCCTGAGCCTGCATCGCCTGCGCTCTCGCCGCATTCAGTTGATCTCGCAGACTCGTTTCCGGCCATTCGGCAACTGGTATAGCGCTGCCATATCCCCGCACCATTGCCCATAATGTTGCGACCTTGAGAGCAGACGGTGTATACTCATCACGATAATCATTAAGCACGGCTTCGAGCGTTTGCGCCTGCTCATCTGATAGCCGCTCTGTAGTTGCCCAGTGTAAACCCAGCATCCACGAGGGCAAGTGAGTGGCAGCTATGATCTGTTCCATTGCGCTGCGCCACGGGATTTGAAACTCCAGCTCAGTGCCATCCGCTCCGATTGTGGATATTTTGATATTGCCGGCACCAAAGAAATCTTTTATGACGCCCCTTCTCTTACGAGACGCCATAGCCTCAGTGAATGATGTTTTAATCTGACTCAACAGATTATTCATCAGACTGCCGACATCCACTCCGGGACTCAGACCCGGAGGCACTTCCACGTTCACTGCATAGCTTCGAGCGCCCATCCTCTCCCAGTTTTGCTTTTGCGCATGAATCATTTCGAGCAGGAGTTCAGCCACAAATGGGATATCAGTAAACAGTGAACGCCCGTATGGACTGTCATCACGCGGCGCATGAGCATTGAGAACAATGAAATCAGGGTCAAGCTGAACCGGCACCGGATTATAAGTTTGTTGCTGTGCAATTACAACCTGTGTTGGATCATTCTCGTCTACTCGCATACGCAGAGAGCGAGCGGAGAGGTATTGGAATCCAGCAATATCACGCCCAGCGGGATCAATCAGTATTTCACTCGCACCGGTTCCACCGATGAGCGCCCGCTCCTGCTGACCATTGAGCCACCGGTTGAATCCTTTACCGAGGGGAGCCACACGACAATTCTGCGCCCATACATCCCATTCGTCCTGCACTCGCTGGGAGTCCCAAACAATCTTTACGTTACCGGTCAGTCGCACAAGCTGATCTGTCGCGGCATTGAGGATCGGCAACGCACGGCGAAGCGACTCCAGGATAATTGGATCATTGGGCGGTGGTAGATAATACAGCGAATCCCGATACGGCTGGTAATAGTCTGGCCGACTCTGCACTACCGCATTAATCGTGCTCTGTCTATTTATTTTTCTGCCAAAAGGCCATTTCATACTGATCTCTCCGTGCCCGCACTTGCCGCGCCCCAGAATGGTTGAGGTAATGGATTCATAAATGCCAGCGCAACAGCATCTCCACAGTCTGTGGAGCGCCCTAGTCGTTTGTGAATATCTTCTTTGCTTTCCACTTGAACACCACGCACTGTTAGCGACCATTTAGGCGCGCATAGATCGCCCAACAATTCTGTATCTGGTGGCAATGCCACATCCAAGCCCGAAGCAGGGTCTAATACTTCGCGTAGTGTCCAATAGGCTTCCGCTCGTAAGTTAATGAAACCCAACCGCCCACTCTTGTCCACCGCTGTGGACTTCTCGGCAAAGTTAACGCCTCTCAATCCTGGTATATCATTTGCTGCGAGTGCATCATATACAGCGGCACCCACACCAATCACATCGACATTTACACAAAGTGGTGATCGCAATTCAGTCATTATAAGCGCTGCTGTTGCTGGTCCGTTCGGTGTAGAATTACCAGGATGCTTTATAAGTTCTGCTATATAATGCCCGTATCGTTTTGCGATAACAGTCTTATCCTTGCCACCACGGGCGATGTCAGCACCTATAGCATCCTGTCTTGAGATTGTTGCTTGCGCTTTCCATCTACGCTGAGCTGCACGCACCCACTCAGTTGGAATTACCTGCCATGGATCATCTTCCGTGCCCGCCGTAAAATCACCATTTAACATCTGGCTTCGCAGAGGTTCAGGTAAAGCCTGCAAAGTAGCTTTATAATTGGTGTCTCGATAATATGGATTGTCATCAACCTTGGCAGGGATAAACGTGCGCGACTTTGGCTTTATCCTCTCCCCCTTGTGTTCAATGACTTCACCGGATACCATTTCCGTTTCGATACCATCGATCATCGCAAACCAGCGTATCTCACCGGGTTTAGCTGGATTAGGATGATGCTCATCGAGCCAAGGAGCGTAACGCTTAATTATCCATTGACCTTCGGCGGAGGTTGGGGGATTGCCCACGAGGAGCACCAGAACATGCTGATTTGGATCTTCGGTTCGAGCCCAGCCGGCAATGAATGTTACCTGCTGCTCTAAAAACTCTGACGCCTCATCAAATACGATCAGATCATGTGGTCTGCCTTGATACTTGCGTCTATCGGATAATTCCTTGCATCCACCCAGTTCTATTACTTGTCCATTCGGCAGGTTTCTCCAAATACCGAGCACTTCATTGAAGCGTCCATTATCACCAATGATATCGCGCGAGCGTTCAATTATGCCACGCAACTGCGTGGATTCACGACGAAGTATAAGGCTTCGCTTATGTTTTGTGATTGATAACCCAAGAGCAAGATCGGTTTTACCTCCACCCGCCGAACCTCCATAAAATATCTCGTCAACCCCACCTGATTCATCAAGTGAGTATGCCCATTGCTGAGGCTTATTTTCCGGGTGAGGAGACCACAATTTAGAAGCTGATTCAAGCGTTAACAACATCAGCAGTTCGGCTTCTTCTTTGTCTGTTAGAGTCATATCAGTATTGAGTCATATTGACCATGCCGGCAAGCAACGTGCGCACACCGCGAGTATCACCTGTGGCAATAAGTCTATATGGGTAACTACCTTCAGATAGCGAAGCTGTCTGTTCTGCAGACAGCTCAACCGTTATAATGCAAACATCACTATTTACTGTCGTGCTTGCTGTTGCAACGATATCAGCAAACTGCATAGTTACAATGTCATCATCAGCGATATCATCAGAAGATATTGTCGTTATAATCGAGCGCCTTGCAGCATCGAGATAATCATCACCACTGACAAGATCAACCTGATCGCCTTCAAGTGTCGGTCGGGGGTAAACAATTTCTATTGTATGATTAATGCCAAGAGCCTCCACCGCCGCGGTTAACTCCTGCACGCTCGCGTCAGTTGCAATTCCGGTCAAATCCGGCGGTTGTATCGCCTCAATTGCGGCTGTGATCTCGGATAGATCGACATTAACCGGCGTCGGCTCGACCGTGACCTGAACGTCAGACGGCTTCGCAGCTGAGTTAGCAGCAGTAATCGCAGAACTGACCTTGGCATCGAGAAACTGCTGTATGGTTGACACGATTGCGTCACTCAGCGCAGAAATGTGTGCGGTGGCATCTGCCGCATCGATGTGCGACGCCAACCCTGTATCTGTGCCGGGCACAGCGGATATATCAATAGCACAGTAAGCACTCGCATTGCCGAATGTCAGCACTTCAATCTGCTCACCATACCACTCGATAGGGTCTGACTGATCGAGCAGCCGCACCACGATAGACTTATTCTGAAGTGCCGTAGCACCGGGAGTGATAACGATGACCGTGCCGTTTTGAGTAAAAGCACAATTAACCCAGTTAACCCCTCCATCTACACTATACTGCACATCACCGGCAACAAGCGCGATAGTTCCGAGGTAGCCCGTGCCCTGAGCCTGAATATCAGCAGTAAACGAATAATTGGCATCGCCCCATTTTGCGAGAGGTGCTGATCTCATTTATCTACTCCCCACCGGCAAGCCCCAACCCCAGGTCGGAGTCGGATGCGCCGCACTGCCCAAATCCCACGGGCCAATGTCCATCGTGCCGCTTCGCAGTCTGCCGAGTATGTCGTTTGTCGGAGTCGTGCCGGGAATGGTTGTACCCTGATCAAGAAGCCCTGCGGTTAGGATTGGCTGGAGAGCGCGGGTTAAGGCGTCAGGATTGAACAGCACTGACGCCGCTTGCTGAGCAGTTCCAGTGTCATAACCGCCACCGCGTTGAAGCGCCGGGCAATAACATGCGGTAACGTCACCTACTGCTAGTAACGGTGGTGTATTGGTATCTCCATATGCTGCTGTATTGCAGGCAAATGCGTAACCTTTAGTGATTGATGAGTTAGTACCAGTACCACGGAAACCCTGGTTACCGAATGCAGCGAGACAATTTACTGATGTTGATTGATAGAAACAGATAGACCCCGATACCCAGGCAATTATTAGCAGTCGTAGCGAGGAATGCCGTTGATCCTAGCCCAATGCAATTGTATGCTATACAGGTATTAAATGCGGTTTGTCCGATAGACATACAGCGATAACATGTCGATGCACTTGTTCCATTCGCGCTTGAGGATATATAACAATCATAAATTGTTGTATCTGATGTTAGATGACCCTGCATACCAACATTATTTTTGCTACCATCGATATACAGATATTTGATAGTCGTGCCTGTCTTTGTTCCGCAGGAGAGGACAATCCCGTCTGTAGGAATATTATTGGTATCTGTTCCAGTCAGGCGAACTCTCCCTGGTCTATCCCGAATGATACTCCTACAAGTCGGGTCACCGATCAATGACAGGTTATTCTGGCTTACCGTGAACTTGGTCCCTGTCCCAGGATTCTCGCGATACGTCCCAGGACCGATGACGATGGTATCCCCAGCTGAAACAGCCGCGAACGCCTGCGCGATGGTCGCAAACGGATGCGATAGCGTGCCGTCGTGCGTCGCGTCATTCTGCTGCTGCGAGACATAGTAAGTCGCGCCCCAGCACGACGAACATAGCGCGAGGAGGATTGTGATTGTGATGAGTATGCGTTGCATGCGTGCTCTCTCCTACGTTCTATCAATTCTCACGTTGTCAATCTGCACGACCTGACCCGTGGCAGTAGTAGCAATAGTAATCTGTGGTCGCTGTAGAGTCCCGCTGCACCACGTCGGAATGTAGAAACACCTCTCATAAGTTGTCCATGTCCCCGAGAGCGTAATGGTATCAATCGTATTAACCAGAAGCGTATCATTTTCGTTAATGTCGATCTTGCCTAGAGTGATCGCTCCAGACCCGCTAGCCAATTTAGCGTCGAAACGAATCCGACACCACGAGCCACCAGGAAAATCAATGTATCTCTTTGCGGTCAATCTGCCTCCGGCATCATTCATTTCCAGGCATTTACCTGACCCGGCATCGGCGCGGATATACCAATTCGATCCACCGGTTGGAGCATAGAAATACCAATCGTGATTCCACGCGCCGGTGAGCGGCGTTGCCCCTATTGCGGTTTCCCAGCTATCAAAATCCCCGAGCTTGGCATAAGCAGCCGCGGGTGTGGAATAATTGGGCAGAGCGGCAAATAACGCGCTAGGAGTAACGACCTGAAGTTTACCTGCCGTGCGTGCCTTTACCATCGCGTCGATAAGTAGTTTGAAATCAGCCGGAACGGTATAACCCACCTGCCCCGGATTAGCGTGGAAATAGAGCACAGTCTTGACGCCGGGTATCGCCCAATCGAGCACAGCCTGATCTGCGTGAGCACTCGTGGTTATGGTGGTATTGTCAGCGAGCTTTAAAGGCCAGGGAAGTCTCAATCTTGCATGCCGTGCCTGTCCCGGTCCAACAACCATATTCGCGCAGGAATACTCATAAGTAGACCGAACACATCGCCCAGCGTCGCTGAGGAACTTGCTGACTGATCCCAGATACCAATCACCATAAGCGACACCAGCGCTGTATTTCCAACCTGTAGTCTGCCCTGCACTCGCCGAAATCCTTGTCACCGAATAAAACTTTTTCGTGGTCGCTTTCAGGACACTGTAATCCGGTTTGGATATATTATTGGCCAGATTAGCGAGGTCGGCTGCTGAAAATGTTATCGTGTCGCTGTCGGTATCGGATGCAGTGCTCTTACCGTAAACTATGAATGTAACCGCCGCACCGCTCGCTGTCTGACCTGTTCGGTTGGTTACAAATACACTAACTGGGCATGCACAGTTAATATCAGTAGTCGAATTGGATTTGAGGGTGAGATCACCGCTTGCGGCTGCCTGCTCGACAGCCAAACGAGTTGTATCATTGACCCACGTGCCAGGTTGGACGAATCCGCGCACAATCAACCCGATTGACGATGCTTGAGTGAGCGTGACATCCGATAGCGATTCCAAAGCCTCGCGTGAGGCTACAATTTCCTGCTCGACAGCATCGTGTGTGGTGGGCGGCGCGGCATGATTCCAGCTATGAGATAAAAACTCGAACCCGTATGTATATGCGAGATCGCGCATCTGCGCTGCTGTAAGATGATCAGTTGTGCCAATAAAACTTACAGGAGCAGCTAAACCAAGAGGTATGCCGTTTGCTTTGCAATATGCAGCTGGAGTTGTGCCGGTACATCCGCCCGCATCTGCTGTGAATATATCCGATCCTAGATCATCAACGATAATACAGAGCAATCCGCCCGGATACGGAGACGCCCACGGGTCGAGATCAGGACCCAAGTGTCTCCACGGTGTTCCATCGAAACGACCACGGTGGGTTACATCCTCCATGAATTCCACATCAACATAGGGATGCGGTATATAAGTGCGGTCGATGCCAGGCATGGCAACAATCAACACTCTATTGTCAGCATCAGCAGCAGCAGCAGCAGCATCCACCGCAGCCTGGACGGTCGTATACTTCCCCACCGCGCTAACTATAAGCACTTTGCTATCATTCAGTATGGCTGTATCATGCACTGCATTCAGGATTTCTTCAACACTGCGATCTTCGGTTTGAGCCCATATATTCATAATTTCCTGAGCACTCAAATTACCCATCGTTACCCTCGCTGTTCTCGCTGTTCTCGCTATCTTCTACATCATCACCAGACCCATGCGCCGCATCAGCACTGCCTGCATTGCGTTTAGCAATCAATTCGTCGATGCGCCTCTGCCGCTCTTCTGGAGTATAATTCGATATATCCTCAGTCACGAAAGGACCGCCATTCGCGCCCTGCCGGTCCTTCCATTCCTCGGGCTTTCTATTCTTCAGCCAGAATATGCACGCGGTTGTATCCGGTGCTTGCACCTTCTCTATTCGTTCAACAAGCTCCATCGTTTGAGTGTCTTCATTGAGTTTGTATTTGCGCTCGGTGTATTTGAAACCGACTGCACGCTTGAATACTGCGGCCTCAACCTTGGCATCTGGGATCAGCTTCCCTTCGATAATGGCTTTGGCGAACTCGGGATGCTCTTCCCTCCATACCCACAGCGTTGTGCGGCAGATACCCAGCGCTTTCGCAAGCTCGATATCGGTAAGCCCCTTTTCAGCGAGCTTTCGCGCTCGATCTATATGTATTTTTGGATCGTATCTAATGCACGCCATGATAGATTCCTAAAAAGCGAGCACGGCTGCCGCAATAACAGCCGTGCTCCAGCCACAACACTGAAAGGAGAGAAAGAGAGAGTGAAAATAATTCACTCCTATATATAAGCCCTGGAACGCTCAATTCGTACGAATCGTACGAACTTTACCATTAATCCGCAGTTCTAACTTATCCGCCAGATGCTCGCGCACGGCAGGCCAACCGAGTGCTTCAATCATAACAGTTAGCAACCCCTTGTGAGGCACATTGCCGACTTTGGTTAATGCGGATTCGAGCCTGTATTGAGCAGACGACTTCGGAATGTGATACAGAATACCGATCTCGGCAATGGTAAGTCCATTTAGATGAGCGTATAGTACGACTTCCTGCCAGTCTGTTAATCGAGCTTTTTTGATGATGTGCTTAATCTCTCGCCAGAGCAGTCGTTCGAGCGCAGAGCCATCGACTAAGATACTGACATATTCGCGAGGATCAGGTTGGAATGGATAAGCGGGTATATTTTCCCAAGCATCCACAGGCACATCATTGCCCCAAATGTCTACCCCTCGTGTTATTCGATCTTCAGCCAATCCTATTGCAACAGTGCGCCTTGCCATCGTCCTGCCCTCCCTGGTATACTGTGATTGATGAGTTTTATCTCAGGGGCGTTCGCGGAAGATAGCGGGCGTCTGTTTTTATTTGTTTCTCACCTCGCAAGTATCAATCAGCACCACCGGCGTCGGGACCCATGCATGCAGTCTTGAGATATAGTGCAGGCAGTAGGCATGACAGCATAGGTGCTTGCAGTTGTCAGGTTGCGTGCATCGGCGCACGCGGTTAAGCAGGGTCATTGGGAGCCTCCGCGAGTTCGGCTTCGGCGGCTTCGCAAACAATTACCAACGCCGCATTTTTAGCTCCAGTTGATATAGCTTCCAGGATTTTACGATCTGGATAAGAGGGCACCATCGATGCTATGCGTGAACATTGAACATTTATATCGTTCAGCCATTTCACCAAATGTTGCATCATTTCTTCCGCCACCTCAGCCCTGCGCTTGAGTTCATCGCGCTCGCGGGTTAAACCGACTATCTTTTCGATGTATCCCATTTTAGAGTGCAGATAACCCGACAAGAATCCGAATCGTGTCCGTAGGCAGATATAGCCGTTTATGCGATGACGTTTACCGCCCTCGTCTATCAACGGCTGTGCGCACTCTGGGCATACAGCATCTATATCTCCGCCATAACACTGATGGAGAATGCCAAATAACGACAGTTTGCGCTTTGGTGGATCTAAAAGCGCCCTCAAATTGTCGCGTTCTGCGGTTACTGCGGCGAGCTGGGCGCGCAGGCATTCTGCACCATCGGGTTGATGATGCAAATATCCCTGACCAGTCTGCGAGATGTCGATAGGTATGTCATTTCTGAATATAATCATTGGATGGTTGCATTTCGGGCATGTCTCACTCATCTGTTTTCCTCCGTCTTGTATCCCGCCTCTTTCAGCGCAGCTTCCAACTGCTCAAACTCAACGTCGTCTTTGCCGTCGTAGGTTTCACTGTTAAGTGAAATCCACATTGCGTAAGCTGCTTCAGCGACAGCGTTTGACTCCAGCCGCTTCAGGAATGCTTCGAGGTCGGGTATGCCGAGGGCGCGGGCGAATGATTGCGAACATGAGCCGCCGTCTAAGCAGTAGGCGATATTTGCCGGACATAACTCGCACGCTCTCGGGTTGTCAGCCTTATTCACAAATGCACTCCATGCCCGTATCATCTTCGCCGCCCTTTGTCCGTCTGTTAACTTCATATCTACTCCCCTTTCTCAATTTTGAAAAACCCCAGCTTACCTGTGTAGGGTATCGGGTTGTCGTAGGGCTTCGGATCAGCAAGAGTGAAGCAGTATCCCGGTTCTGCCCATTCGCTATCGACATCACGACCATGGTGGTTGTTGACACAACCGGTTATAGTGACCTCGCCGACCAATGCGCCTGTTGGTAGGTTAATTGGCACGTCATAGCCTTTTGCACGCAGAAGTTGAACAGCCAGCTTATCAATACTCTTGCCCGCGTGAATGACTATCCGGCCTCTGAAACTCTGAAACCATGTCCGGTTCTCAATGTTCTTTCCAGCATGCAATATCGCCCATGCCCACGGTTGACGTATGCTTAGCGCTTTCACCTGTCTACTCCCCTTTCAGTGTCCGTATTGTTCGATGCTCAAAGCTTCTAAATACTGCGCAGCAGCGCAGTTAACTCGTTATCTCTTCGTGAGTTGAAGTCGTCATTTTGACGAAACCACTTACGAAACTCAGTATCGAAATCATCTTGATCTTCAAAGCCCGGCTGCGTAGCATCGTAGACGATATGAAATCCAGTTACACTACTACATAGCTGCGCACCGAGACATCGAAAGCCATGCAAAGGACCGAATAGTGAACTATCAGCAAGCGCAGCACTGCGTAACAGTTGTGTCCACAATGCGGAGTCGTATAAAATATCGGGTCTAGGGTCTAATATCCCGCGAATTACGTCAGAAGCCCGTTGTTGGTCAAGCTGAGCCTGTTGCTGCGCATTCTGTTCTGCATCGCGCTGCGCAAGCAGTTCTGCAAGTATTTGCTCGCGTTTATCTCGTATGAGGGCACATAGTTTTGGCTGGCTGCGTAACTTCGCAGAAGGTTCGACTGTAAAACGCGTGCCATCATGTGATAAAATCACTTTGTATCCTCGCTGCGATAGCGATTGCAAGCACGACATAGATGGGCGTGTAGGCGGATTATCAGGTCCACAGGATAATGAAAGATCAAGTAAAGGGTTTGTTGTAACCATAGTGCTAAGCCACCTCATCATCAGCATCGGCGAATGGGTCATCTAGTAGACTAGAGTCTACAGGTGACGCAATTGACGCATTTAGGCTATTTTTCTGAACTTCCTCATGATTAACCCTTTCATGGGGGTAAGTTCTGAAAAATACGTTATTTGCGTCAATTGCGTCAAGAGGTAAATTATCAACTCTAGATTTCAAAGTTAATCCATATATAATCCTAACTCCTGACATACCTCTATCAGATTCTAACCCATCTCTTTGGGTTAAACTGCGACTAAACCAATTGCACTGCTTGAATGCCGGACGGCGCTTGTTGTTTTCACACCAGTTTTGATATGCATCCCATAGGTCTCCTACCGGAATCATGACTCGATAGTCGCTGATGCATTCTGAATCAATAAACTCTGCAAGAGGGTCTTGCGCATCAAATAATTTGTTCACTTCGTTGCGCACGGTGTCAGGCACTTTCAGACCATCACGCTGCCATTCAAGACAGCCTTGCACTGCCCAAGCGAGTATTCCTGATGCCTCAGCCGCGAGCTTCGCGCCTATCTGATCATCTTTTACAGGCTGCTTGCCGTCGTCAGGATCATAGAATCTTTGGCGAAATGGGATTATTTTAATACGGCGCTTCATTGCGAAGCTTTGAGATCGCATACGCGGCACGTCGTTGGTTGCGAAGAGCACTTTGTAGGTCGGGATATAGGTAAAATAGTCGCGGTATTTGAAGCAGCAGGTAATTGGGTCGCGCCCGGTTACACGCTTGAGCAACGGTTCATTGAATGCTTGCTCTTCACTGGCTTCCGAGGCTGTAACAACACGTGCACCCACGAGGTCGGCAATATCAGCAGTGCTGGTATCGTTACGTTCCACAAATGTGGTTACCGCGGTATTTTTTACATAGTCACCGAGGATATCGCGAATAATTTCAATGAACTTCGATTTGCCGCATTGCCCCTTGCCGAGTAGGATGAATACGGACTCCTCTCGGGTGTCACCAGTGAGGCAGTAGCCAATCATTCGACGCACGAATGCAATGAGTTCCTGGTCATCAAGGAATACTTCGTTGAGAAATTGAATCCAGCGCGGGCATTGCGCATCAGGGATATAATCCACACGGCATATCTGGGATAGCAGGTCAGATTGTTTGTGTTCTCTCAGTTCGCCCGTGCGAAGGTCTACGGTGCCATTCTGGCAATTAAGTAACCAGGGGTCTGAGTCGAGATCGCGCGATTTGACAGGCACCCCGGGGAGTGAGCGAGCAAATTTAATCTGTGCTTCAAGCCGTGGTCGCGATTCGGATTTGATTATATGGTTGAGCAATTTTTTTGCTTTGTCCGGATCCTCGGCACCGACATCTTTAAGGAGTTCATACAGGCTGCGAACGCTATTGCATGCAAGCCGTTCAATGTGCCCCGTTTCGTCCACCTGCCAGAGCATGCCTGTCCAGTAGAGCCACAGACCGCGGTCAACGTTGAAATGGAGATCATGGCCGTATAGGTCGATCATATACTCGGCGTTGCCGAGATCGGTCAAGTGCTTGAGGGTGGGTGAGAAATTATCTTCGATAATCTCACCAGTAGCAGTGTCTAATGTAGTTGATGTGGTGACACTTTTGGATTTGCATTTACTACTTTTACCTGTAGCGATATAAACATTTTTGCAGTCGGAAATTGCTCGCGCTATAGTGTTTGATCCGTATGTTCCTCCGGGGCGGGATTCATTCCATTTGCTACGCATAAGACCGGATTCCCGGAATAGGCGGTCCATCTGTTCTGCATTGCGAGCAGTCCAAAATGCGAGTATTTTGCATAGTTTATAGTCAGCTGCACTATGATCGTTGTTGTAATCGCCGGTGTCACCGTTCCAAAGTCGTTTGAAATTATCGCCGTTGCTGGCTGCGCAGGCACGAGATATAATATCGGAATCAGATAATGCGCCTGCGGCGCTGGATGTATTGCCAGAGGCACCGGGATTGATATCTGATGCGCTTCTACGCCCGCTTTTTGAGGACTGACGAGGTTCTGGTTGCTCATCGCCAAAAAGTTCGTGATACAGCGCAGCTATCTCGTTGGGAGCCGGCTGAATTGCGCCACAGGTGTTAGGAACCAGATTGCCGGTCATCACGAGGAATCGGCGGTTATCGTATAATTCGATATTTGGATGCTTTGCTATGCGGCAACGGGCACCGGGTTTAGATGCGTTGGCGAGGATATGGATACCTGTGCCGGATTGACTGAATTCAGCGTAGCTATCGATCTGGTTTAGAATAGCACGTGCCCACTGTTCTATTTCTCCCGTGGATGTGTTTACACAATGATCGAGATCGATGCCGGTGTAAGGGTCATCAGGAGATACGATATATCCGATTCCGGCGAACCGTTGCGGATGCATCTGCCAGGCGCGAATACAGGCATCGAACGTATTCCATGTGAGAGGGTCGTTCGATGCGGCGCGAGCTCCGCCATTTGCCTGACGAGGCATTTTGATGAGACGGTTATCCTCACCCGGTTCGAGCGAGTAGACAACCCACTGGCGGCGCTGCCGCAGTTCGGCTGGTATGTTCTGCAGGTCTGTTATTCTTGATGTTATGTCTGCTTGATTAGATTTATACTCAGGCATCCTGATCCTACTTTTGTTGTGGTAGATGGTCCAGTGATAAATTGCGAGCAATAAGCTCGACCATTAAAATCTCCCCTGCGGTCTCGGTTTGGCTAGCAGTATCGCCGCTGCCATTTCTTCGTATGCGTCGCCGGTTTTAGGCACTTGAATGAACTTGCATCGATCTGAGAAAATGGTAGTATGCCTAATGCGGTATGTAACCGTGGTTTCGGATTCAGATTCAAACTGAATTTGAATCGTGCCGATCATCACACCAACCCCATCCATGTGCGTCGCTCAATAGGCGCTGTAGTGCGCGCTGCGCGCCGCATCCCAATCTTATCGCCTATAAGTATCGCTGTTTTTCTAGCACGAGTAGCGGCTGTGTAGATCAGGTTCCTGCTGAGCATGTAACTATGCTGCCTATGGATTATTGAAACCACGCAAGGGTATTCGCTGCCCTGCACTTTATGTATAGTACAGGCATAGGCGAGCACGATGTTTTTCTCCTGGTCACTCCCCACTTCGATGTTCACCCCGGGTTCATCATCGAAGTTTATGGTCATAATCGCCTTACTGCCCTGCACTCCCATCCATCTGACAACACCCTGTGTGCCGTTCATCACGCCATTACTGCCCAGCTTGTAATCATTCTTGATCTGCATAACCTTGTCGCCGACATAAAAGCGCGTATGCGTCTCTTTATCTGTGGGCACTTCGGGCAGTTGTTTATTAAACTTGCGTAGCTGCCAAATGCGCTGCAGTTCGGCGTTGATCCTATTCACCCCGAGCTTGCCTTTGTTGTAGGGAGTGATGATCTGACACTCACTTATAGGATCAAAACCCCAGGATTCGAGCTTCCCGGAGTAAAGCATGCGTAGCGACTCGATAACCTTTTCTGTATCCTCAAGATTATCTATAAGCCGCCATTCGCGCCCGCCTGCGGGAAGCACAGTTGTTGATGGTTTTATCTCACCTGCGAGTATCGCATTGCAGTTGAGTTTGAGTTCACCAGCAGCGCGGATGCATTCCGTGAGGATGTGATCGGGCAAGATGTTATGTGCAAGCACATCGCGAAGGACATTACCCGCGCCAATAGGTGGGAGTTGGTTGTGGTCGCCCACGAGTAATACCTGAGTGCGCTGCAGGTCGATAGCGGAGAATAGATGCCATAGGAGATTGATGTCACACATAGAGACTTCATCGACTATGATGAGATCATCGGGAAGCTTACAACTTTTGCCGTAGGCAAATTCCCCGGAGACCGGATCATATTCAAGAAGCTTGTGTATTGTCGATGCGAAAGCTCCCTGCGCTAGCGAGCTCATACGCTTCGCGGCCTTACCCGTGGGAGCGCACATAGCGACCGACTTACCCCAGTCGGTGAACAACCTATATATCGTGGCTATCGTAAAACTTTTGCCTGTGCCGGCACCTCCAGACATAACTGATATTCGTGAGTTTACAGCCATTTTTATGCTGCGCATCTGATCAGTGTTTGGTGTGGCGAAGCCATGATTCGTGATGAGGTTTTCGATAGCATTGCCGAGGCAAAATGAACACACCTGCTGTGGTTTTTGATCTACACTTTGTGTAAACCAGTTGAGTAATTCAATCTCTCGATTGTAAATACTACGCAGAGCGATGAGATGGTTACTGTCGTATTCAATATCTACAAGCCGAGGTAGTGTATCGCCATCTAAATCTGCTTCGCAGAGTGTTGCCAGTTGATCGCGAATCAACTGTTCAGCAGATAACGTGTCGAATGCGAGCTTAGCAACCGCCTGTTTTACTAATTGCTTGCGATCAATCCAGGTGTGCCCACCCTCGTCTGATTCTGATTTAACGAGATCGATCAGGCACGCTCGTATTCTGCCAGGATGGTCCTTGGGCATGCCCATTTTTATGGCGATCTCATCAGTGCGAGCAAATCCATAGCCGTGTAGTTCATCAGCAAGCACATACGGGTTTTCTTCAAGAACCTGCTTTGCTTGATTTCCATATCGCTCCGCGATCTTCTTAATCTGGCAGTGCGTGAGCCCGAACGAAGCTAACCATGTAGCTATCGCATTTACGTCCGCCCGGGCTATCCATTCGCTTCGCAGAATATCGATCTGGTTATCAGTGAGTTTAGCTGCTGCCTGAACTATGTGCGGAGTCTCGCGTATCGCCTGGTCGAATCGATCTCTGAATGCATCAGAGATCGCCTGCGCCTTAGCCGGTCCTATTCCACGAAAAGCGGGGTTATGAGCTAGATAATCAGCCAGCCCCGCAGCACTCATATCCGGCATAGGATAGTTTATCGAAGACGCCTTGAATTGCGAACCGAACTTCGGGTGATTTGTCCACGAGCCGTGCAGGGTGATTCTCTCGCCCAACTCAATGCGAGCGTCAACAGAGAACCGAACATCGTTATCAATATAAAACTGACCATTACTCTCGGCCGACAATATTCCAGCCGACCAGTTTTCAGTTGATCTATATATATGAATCACCTTGCCGGTGATTTCGCTTTCCTGCGCGTTGGCGCGCTCTTCAAATTGTATTGCTACCATATCAATCCCTCTTTATTGATTCACCAGTCACAGTCACATGGAGGACGCCATTCCCCCTCGACAATAGCCTTGCACATTTTGCATAGGCGATCAGACGGAACGTCAGTGCCCGTAGATATCATTTTGTATCGATATTCTTCGCACACGATTTCCCCTGGTATTGGAGTCTCTTCGACTGTTACAAATACTCGCGGACGACGTTTGTGACTGCACCATGCGCCATGCCAATATGCTCTTTTAATGTGAAGCTTTTTCGCCATATCGTTCCCCCGCAAGCGAAAGCATCTTATCCACCAGCGCGAATGCATGCGGTCTATCCCCAGCGAACACCACATGAACAGGATGAAATGCCTGCATTATCCCAACCGTGATACCTAGTAGGGCATCCGGTTTTATCTCTGATTTGTAATCGCCTGCGAGTATATCGCTAAGCGACGCTTCAATGACCACCGCGGCGAAGTCATAAGCACGCAGCGCGTTAAGTTCAGCCTTGAATCGGTCTTTGGAGTAGAGCACGGTATTCACCCAGTCCTGAAGGCTCTTGCGTTCAATCGCCACACGATTTTCAAGCCCTTCGATTGAGTAATCGCCTGCGGGCAGTTTGCGCCTGATTGAGTTATCAAACGCATAAGGTCGCTGTTCGCGAGTATCGACTATGATTCTCACTGCCTACCTCGTATTTCAACCGGTCGGGCGCACCGGTTTTCCTGATCCCACACCTCAATCCAGATATCGATAATGCCGGGTTTATTAGTTTTTGTATCCATCATGACTTTTAGCATCATCTCGGGTGTGATTTTCACGAAAGCACCAGTAAACTCGTGTGCTCTCGCATTTTTGCCTGCAAGCCGAAGTCGATAGGGTTTGTTGCATTCAAGCTCTACCACACCAAACATATCGCTTATTGAGTTCATCCTGGACCTCACGCGCTGCGCGCATTATCTGTTACTAAGTGCTTAACGAGTTTTGCTATATTGCTACTTTGCTATGCATCTATGCTGCTTTGATAATTGGGTATTTTGATTCGTTGCCATGCGCCTCAGCATAACGCAATCGCTCAGCCTCATCATGTTTGATCTGCTCAAGTGTTGTGCGTTTTGCTCTGCATCCGAAAGGCTCCATCTCTTGAGCTTTTCGAGGGTTTAGGAACACATCGCAACCGATAGCTGTTTTCATCAGACATCCGCCGCAATCACGTGGGTAAATTGAACGCTTTCCCATATCATTCATCTCCTTCGAAAATGTTCACCAGCTCGACTGTTAAGGGTAAAAATGGAGCCAGCAGGGAGAGAAATATGTTTACTGCCTGCTGGCTATTGGTTACTTGTTAATCGTCACTGAATGGGTCTGGTAGATTGAGGTCAGATGAGAATATCGATGCGCCATTGGGCGCACGCTCGTAGAGGTCATCAATCACTTCGTGTGAGATGGGTCCGTGAGTGGTGATGATATCAGTTTCATTAATCTCAACAACTACCGTGGATTCAGGCAATCCGTCAGGCGGTTCAAGGCCGGGGGATATTTGTATAGCATCTCCGTTAGATAGCATCGCAGACAATGAGTCCGCAGGAGTTGTATCGTCAACTTCAAGCGTGTGCTCTTCTAACGTCTCTGTGGGTTCATCTTCCGCAGAGACGTTAGTTGCTTGCTCTTTAGGTCCACGGCAGAGCATTTGATACTCGTTATCGAGCTCATCCCAATTGATAGTGATTGATGTCCCGTTGTCATCGAGTGTAGCTGCCTCGTAACCATCACCATCAAGCCGTTTATTTCGATACATAACGTTGTATACAGACCCGTCCTGTATTTTTTTGAGCCTATCGCCCATGCGCACTGTATCCTCGCAGAGATACAATCTGTAGGAATCATCGAGCGAGGAGAACATCACAGGACCCTTTCCTGGCACGATAATGCGCCCGCGGTCGTGTTCGACGCTTTGCACGGCTATAGGTTTTACATCCATTCCCGGCAGTCGTTTCGATTCGATCTTAATGAATAGGTCACCAGGTTCGATAAGTGAACTTAATGCAGGCAATTCACCAGTGAACACATCTGAGGTCGCGCTTGTGGCGGGTGGGGTAATTGCTTGCGCAGGCTCAGGTATGGGATCTTCTATGGGTGTAGATTCCTGCTCTATTGTTGGCTCTGCTTTCGGTTCAGATATAGGTTCTGATTGCGCTTCCGGTTCCTGCGTAAGCTCTGATACTGATTCTGAGTTATCCTGATTATCGCCCGCGATAACCCATGCTGTCTTCTTTGCGTAAGCATCGAGGTCAGCCTGTGCCTCTGCTCGCGTTTTCCGCTGCGGTGTCTCGGGAGATTTGAAACTATGTTCGCCAGTCTCACCGCGTTTACGCCAATAAGCTTTCCACAGTTGACCACGGGTTAGCCCGTCGCTGACGAATATCTCACGATCACTGGCTGCATCATAGTAGATGTTACCTGCAGGGGTCGAATCCTGCGAATCCGATAGTTCCTGTGATTGCCCGGTTTCATCTACCTGTTCACATTCCTCTGCTTGTTCTCGGTCCTGTTCGGGTTCATTCGAGATCATTGTGATGCCGACCACACCGCCATCCATCTCGCGCAATCTGCCTAAGTCGTTTGCAATCTCTGTCGTAGGCAGCTCTTCAGAAGGACGCATAACCGGCTGCGCAGACTCCTCATTAGTATCCTCGTCAGGCTCAGATAAAACAATGATGTCATCCGATGTGGCATCCGTTTCGATGGGTCTACCCAGATTTTGCAGTCGCGCGTGAATGATCTCTTCGACTCCCGGATTCAATCCCTCGGAATTATTTATAGTGACCTCGATATCGAGAGTGGTGACCACTGGGACATGAACTTTGTATTTGATGCTCACTTTCGTTTATCTCCTTTCAGGTGTTTACATGCCGGCAGCCGACACTACCGGCATATCTCCGCTTCGCTTACTCGTTTACTTGCTGTCGCCTATTCGCTATTTGTTACTCATCCGCAAACGGATCGAATGGAGCATCGCTAACCTCTGTGCTTGCCGTGCTCGTGGCACCTGAAGTACTTGCATTTGTGCTTGCACCCTCTTTTTCGCGCTTGAAATAGGTATTCTGTCGATCTTGGCCTTTGTTATCTTTCTTCGTTTTTGCCGATACGGCAATGGGCTTATCGAGCAGTGAAGAGAGCTGATCCTTTAAGAAAGCTCCCAACCGGAACCGCTCATGTTCCACCTTAACACCGACTGCCTTAAGATCAGCTTTGAGCATGCCGAGCATCGTTTTCGCCTTCTCTGGATCAGTGTCCTGAACAGGAATACTGTTCGTGTGGAAAAGGAACCGCCCGGCAAACTCCTCTGGCGAAGACACTTTCAACTTCCAGTTGAGCCACATTGTGCCGCGCTCTTCGCTCTGCTTGATCTCTACCTCATCGACCATACATTCATAGTCTCCGTCCGGTAGAGAACCACCGCCAGTCATTTCCTCCGCTTCAGCGAACGGGTCATCTAGATAATTGAGATTAGGTAATGCCACCATTTATTTCGAGCCTCCTTTAAGTGTGGATGTATCCACGATAGTTGTGCTAATTTGCTTGGGCTTGCGCTCTGCGAGCGCCTTGACGAAAGCGTTATAATCGAGAGGTAATGGGTCGGGTATTTCGAATTGACTGCGGTTTCCGCAGTCATACATTGTCGTGGGTTGGCAGTGCAGAACACGCTGCGAGCCGATTATGTGGTTATCCTCATCGAGAACGTCTTCGACATCAGCATATAAATAGAAATCGACCAGGTTGGTGACCACTTCGAGAACCTTACCGGATAAGGTAGGCGCTATTTTGGGCATTTTGCCCGTGCGCGTTTTGACCTCTTTCTCTTTGCTGTGCGAGATCATCAACAACCCATAAGGGAGCATTGCAAGATATGTAAGCGCCCGATGCAACCGTGTGGTGATGGTATCCCAGCCCTTACCGTATCCGAGATCGGATGGATGCTCAATACCGAGTTTTCGCACAGTGTGGTCTTGGCAGAACGCTGCCAGGTTGTCTATTGTGTCTATAACCACAGTTTTGAAATTGTGTTTGCCAGCAGCAAGCAATTTGCAAATTTCGAGAAAATCAGACCAGCTACCGCATGGTGTCTGGTAAACCTTGAGATGGTTTAGACCCGGTTCGGTAGCTATGAATAATGTGTTCTCAGCATGCGAGCAGAATGTTGATTTACCGATCTTGGGTGGTCCATAAATGAGTGTAGTGAACTCTGTTATGGATGTTTTCGGCTCACTTATCTGTGTAGGCAACTGGATCGGCATGTCTATGCCACCTGTCTTTCCGATTGCGCGATCTCACATTTGCAAATCTCGCGTGCCTGCACTTCCTGCCAGCCGTCCGGCCAGCCGTCATGACCATTCATGCCGGCAAAGGCGCCGCGTGCGGCACGTTCCTGATTCTCACGCAGTAAATATCCCTGCTGGATGAGATCCACCTGCTGCGCGAGCTCAGCATCCATAATTGTTATAGAGCCGTTTTTTATCGGCGCTTGCAGACCGCGCAGACCACCACACCGTGGGCAACTGATTAGGATCGGGAATTGCACTGCGGCACAACCTGTCGGCGTTTTGTTGGCGAACAGAATGACATCATCAAGAGTAGCCATGTTTATGCCTCGCGATTTGCAAACGCGCAGATGATCTCTTTCATGTCTGCGTGGTATGTTGCGTCGATAGATAACACCCGTGATTTCGCTTGTTCGTCCCGGAGCGCTTCACGCTGTTTCTGTAATTCTGAATCGTTTGCTACCCTGATCTCGAACTCAGCGTTGCGGGTTTCCGCATTACTGAATAACTTCTTGCCGGTATCAGGATCGACTTCGGCAGCGATATCGCCCATTATCGTCCGTTCGCGGGTGCGAATATCTTTTTCGATCTCGGCTGCGCGACAGTCCGTTTCGTAGGCTCCAATAGAGCAATCATGGCGCGATTTTGCATGCACCATCGCCTCTGCTTGCATTTTTGCTTGCGTTGTCTCAGACATTGTGTTAGCATCTCCTTTGGTTTGGCTTTGTGTTTCGGAGTGAGAATGGATTTTTAATTCAATCTCACTCCGTTTTCATTTTCCAGTCAGGCATGCGGCCACAGGCAGAATGATGGCGATGCATGCAAAAGCAGTCGTGAGGATTATGATCTGGGTAATAACCCATGCATAATCCAGCCAGTTTTTACAATCACCGAAAACATCGCGTAGCATAGATTCACCTCACTTCAAATGTCTCGCTTGCTTGTATCTCACCCGCCGCACTCCACGAGTGTCCAGGTAAATCAGATGATTTCGTCCGGCTTCGATGATCTCTCTGACCATGAGCCGAGTTACTCCCCAATCGAAAAGCAAAGCAATCCCTCCCTTTCAATTTCCCAAAGCCTCTTTCAAAGCATCAGCCAGTGCGGCCACCGCCTCGCGAGCAGCGATCTTTGCAAGCGCATGGCAGTCGATTGTATTTTTAGGGCTCTCATGCAACACATCACGATAAAACGGCTCAGCAGGGATAATCCACCTGCAACCATCAAGACGGAACCCATATATCTCGCCAGATTCAAGCATTTTGTAGATCGTATCTCTGCCGGCATGCAGAATGCGCATAACATCATCGACTGATAGCAAGCGCTTATCTTCGATAGCCTGCGGAGCTCTACGCCGTCTCCCGCGCTTTGTCATCACCTCCTGCCGAATCTCATCTCTAAGTTCTTTTGAAACCGTCTGACTCATGCTGAATCCCTCTTTAAGCTCGACTGTTGCGGTTCAGAAAAAACCCGGTAGGAATACCAGGTTGTATAAGTTCAGGTTGTAATGTTATACTATTTAGTAAACAGGCATTTAGGATAATGGATATGCTCAGGACGGGCTTGCTGCATGACGCGGCGAGCCCGTTTTATCGTCTGCGTCATTGCTGGGCTGGCTGAGCCGTTGGTATTGGTGCCGCGTGAATCGGAACAAGGCGACGGGTGCATTCGATCTTGTATCCGAGTCTATAGAGCTTCTGGTAAAGAGTGTTTGCGTTATCGAATCCCAACTCACCAGCGGCAGCATTGACGGATTTGCCGTTATCTAGGGCATCTTGCACTTTGGTGATAAGGTCATGATCTTGTTCATTCAGCATAATATAGCCTCTGTGGTGTAAAGTCTGCTTACACCATGATTATAGGCAAGGTTTATTGTGGTGTCAAGAGCCTTTACACAACATTTTGTAAATATTTTCTTTGGAAAAGAGCAGGGAGGGTTACTGTCAGCTATACTGTGTTGTAAAAGAGCTTGTTGACAGGAAGATAATGCCGAAGATTAGCAAAGAATGGGGTAGATGCATCACAGAACTATTGGCCAAGCATGAACTTACCCCTCGCGGGGCGATGCTTAAGGCCAATGGAGTTGTATCGCACACCACAATAATAGAATGGCAGCGTGGTGTTGTGCCGATTCAAATAATGGATAAGGCATGGCCTTTTCTTAGTGCATTTCCACGCGAAGAAGCTATTGAGTGTCTGAGAGCAGCAGAATTACCTATACCTACCGCTTGGGAGGCAGAAGAGCTTACCGGTGACGAACTGCTCCGCAAATACATAAAGGCGATGCGCGGCACAATGGACAAGACGAGCTTGGAGAAGCACATTCGGGATATACTTGAGGAAGAGGCAAACGAGCCGGATGGTTACGATCCGGAACCCTGATCTTGCGCGCGAGTGGGCAGCATCGGCCTGGTCGCGCCTGCAGCTTTCGATCCCTGTGGATATCGACAAGGTGAGAAAGCACTTAGGGCTTTACATCAGGCGCAAGACTGCCCAAAATGACTTCTCGGGCTGCGTAATGGCAACCCCCAAGCGGCATTACATAATCGTGAATAGTATGCACCCCTTGGAGAAAAGGCGCTTTACCGTGGCTCACGAGATTGCAGAGTACCTGCTGATGTGCCAGTGCGAACGCCAGGGCAAGCCGTTTCCAGAGGGACAGGAACGCGAGCATTTCTGTGATCGCTTTGCCGTCAATCTGCTGATGCCCGAGCAGCTCGTCCGAGCACAGGCGCAGGAAGTTCACCACGGACGCGGAAATGATAAAACAGCCGTGCTTGCCAATCGGTTCGGCGTGAGCGAGCAGGCTATGCGGATAAGATTGAAGGAGTTGGGCTTATTATTCTGGGGAAGGTGATGCAAATGTGGCGTATTATATTCCTGGTCTTCGTATTAATGTTGTTCTTCGTTTCGATTGTTCATGCTGCTGAGTTGGGTCAAAATATATCTGACCCAGCGTTAGCAGCCAGATCCCATTATGTTGCAGGCGAATCCGCACTAAAATCCGGGGATATATTGACGGCTATCATTGAATGGGAGACTGTCCTTAAGTTAAAACCTACGAGTGATTATACTCAAAAAAGACTTACTGAAGTTCTGACAAAGCAAACCCCTGAAGTCAAAGAAGCGCACGATCGATATTTAACAGGAATATTGCTTAAGGATCAAGGAAAACTGGATCAGGCACAAAAGGAACTCGTAGCCGCACTTAATCTACAACCAGAAGCAAAATGTGTTAAGGATCAACTAATTGAGATTGCTGATAGGGAGGCAAAAGAACGAACTAAAACTCTGGTGAATGATCTTAATACCATAGTCATACATGGCAATTCTACTGGTAAGACTTCTCCGCAAAAGCCCAGCATATCCATTGATAAAGCAAACTCCATACGATTGGTTAGACCTTATAGTTCTTCTTCCTTAACTCGTCCCAGCAAAGATTATTCGCCTCTAAGAATCCTTGCTATAGACTGGACTCCAACAGGGGAGAAGAAATACGGCCAACTTGGTTATGTGATTCAAGGTCAGCTTCGAAATGAATCATCTAATCGTTTTGATTATGTCAGTCTAACAATATCCATATATGGTCCTCCTGCTGGCCATAAGATTGACTCAGAGGTTATAAATACAGAAGGTTTAGCGCCTGGTAAAACATGGGATTTTCGAGGGCTCATATCAATATGGTCTGATCCCCTGCCTGCTGGCAATGTCAGAAAAGAATTTCAATTCGAAGTTGATGAAATATACGCCAGTAGGTCCGTAATTCAGAGTCCGGGTACGGCAGTCATTGTTCGATAATGCTAATTAATGGATTTATATCATGCCCGAGTTCCATGTCACGTTTCTTGAATGCCCGAAGATCGGCAGCCGAGTCAGACTGATCCATAATGGTCAGGTCGGTCACTCGCATCCTATCAAATGGGTGCAAGATCACCCACACGACAAGACCCTGTTCAGAATAATGGCCGAGAATGGGGTGATCTGTGTCGGGCACGTCGATCCTTCTGCGGAAGCAGTCATTGTTCGGGGCAATGAGACTAGGGCAACGCAATCCGGGCATCCGGTTCCGGCTTCGGCCTCATATCAGGCACGGCAAATACCGGGTGGGCCTTATCAAAGCGAGCAATATGCCAGGTTGATTCAACAGCAAGTGGCAGGAGCATTTCGCAGCGACTGGAAGATCGAACTGGAGTTCGGCTCAAGCTCATCGCAGGCATTTCAATATATCTTAGATCGTGCAAAACGTTGCGGTAGTTATGAAGAGATGATTTCAGAAGCTGGGAAACCGCTTTATCGTGTGACATTCAACGTTGATGCGGTTCCGCAGTTTGAGGAGCTATATAAGCAGGTTAAGAGTTGGAAAACCACTTCCGTGTGCGTGAATGGCCACCAAGTAAGCAATGCCGACATAAATAAGTGGCTGCGATGTTATAGGGATAAACTCGCATGTGCTCATTCCAATCCGCTTTTCTGCTATGGCGCCAGCCCGTTCACCTATAACCTTTTCGGGTGCCATAGAACTATGATCCGCGAGGACTGGTATCAGTTCGGGTCGATGCATCCGAATGGTGTCTTTGTGATAGACAAAGACAGATTGGCTGTAATCGTAGCAGAAAAACTAATGCCATACCGGATCTGTCCTGCTTTGAACGTCGACCTAATCAGACTTGGCTTCTCATTCATTCCTGATGCGGTTGATCCTCGCAGAGATGATGACTGGGAATATGTCTATCTACCAGATAGACGGACACAGATTGGCGTAAAACCGAAGATGCTCGAGCTTGTCATTGATGAGCATACTTCGAGCATATCAACTCTGGCAGGTCAGATCACTATTACAATGGGTATCTATTCTCCCATAATCGTTACGCCTCAGTTCGTGAACATTTATACTGCGCTGCAGAGGCATTTCGGTATTAGGTCAGCCTATTCTATACGCAAGATATAAATACTAACAATAGAGGAGGCACTCACATGCTTCGAGCAACCCGAATAGTTCCGATTCTGGTAGTTCTCGCATTTCTTGCCGGACTGGGTCTCACCGCTCCGATCGTCGCGCAGCCGGCGCACCACGAGCTGCAGATTCAGACCGCGGCGCCATACGCAGCACTCCAGTCCGCAGCCGCGCCCGCAGCTTCTGATGTTGTTTACCTCACTAAAACCGGCAAATGCTACCACCGCGACGGCTGCCGATGTCTGGCGAAGAGTAAGATCAAGACGACGCGAGGAGAGGCAGAGAAGCGCGGATTCAGAGCGTGCAAGATCTGTAAACCGTAAAGGATACCAATGATTAAAGACTCATCCACAACCAAATACGAGGGTGTCTACATGCGTTATGGTCACCCTTACATCCGCTATGATACCTATACCCCAGACGGTAAACGCTGCCAAAAAAACGAATCCTGCAAGGGCATGACTCCCGCGCAAGCATATAAATACCGGCAAAAATTAATAGCAAAACTGCAAGAGAGCAGATATAAAGAGCCATCCACGGAAACCGTTACTGAGTATCTGGAGAGATGGTTTACCCACGCGAAGCAAAACGGACTTGAGGACACCACGCAATACGGTTACAGGTATGCGATAGATCGTATCGTGCCCCACATCGGCAAAAGTAAACTCAACGATCTAAAACCAATTGCGCTGCAGGAGCTTATGACCACGTTGAAAGACGAGGGTGGGGTGCATGGGGGTAAACTGTCAGCGAAGACGGTGTGGAACATATATGGAGTATTACACCGCGCTCTGGACCAGGCGGCGAAGTGGCAATTAATACCTGAGAATCCACTTGATCGAATCGATCCTCCCAAGAAGAAGCGCCGAGAAGGCAGTAGTGCATCAATTGAAGATATCGCTGCGCTTCTGAATGCATTCGATAAGTCGAACTATCGGGTAGCACTTTATATTGCGCTCTGCACTGGGTTACGTCGCGGTGAGATCGTGGGGCTGAAGTGGTCGGATGTGGATTTCAAGCGTGAGATAATCCTCGTGCGCAAATCGATCAGCCAGGTGCCAAATCTGCCCGTTACCGAGAAGAGCATCAAAAATGAGATACCGCGTAGTGTCGCTTTGACCCCTACATTAATTGCAGAACTGCAGTTACAGAAACAGATGCAGGCAAAGAACAAAAAGCTCTACGGTAGCAATTACATCAAAAGCGACTATGTATGCACATGGGATAATGGAAAACACATCACGCCAGCGGCGCTCTCTCAGGGGATGCATAAGATTAAAACAAAACTGGGGATTACGGTATCATTGCATGTGCTACGCCATACAATGGCTACTCTACTGGTTATGTCCGGCGTTCCGGTCAACACTGCCGCCGAACAGATGGGGCATGATCCTGCGGTGATGTTGCGCATTTACGCGCACGTCATGCCCCAGTCTCGGCAGTTGATCGTAGACACGGTAGAACACATGATAGCTGCCGCAAAGAAACATTCGAAAGCAAGCTGATGTGCTCTTTTTGTGTCCTATCGCTCTGATTTGCTCGTTTTTGAGCGTAAAATTGGGGCGAGAAATGGGATTCGAACCCACGACCTCCAGGGCCACAACCTGGCGCTCTAACCGACTGAGCTACTCCCGCCACGTGGCTTATAACTGTTTTTGGGATTAAATTCCCGTAACACCATCAATAATGAAACCTAACAACAACAGGACCGTTCGGTATGACGTGCTGGCGCCCCCTGCCCGAATCGAACGGGCGACCCACTGCTTAGAAGGCAGTTGCTCTATCCGCTGAGCTAAGGGGGCATGATTATTCGCCCGGACTCAAGTCCTGGGAGATTATACCACATCCGCCGTTGGTTGGGCAAGAATTCATAGGCAGCGGAATTTGCTTATTGCGGCAGATTGGTGGGTAATACAAAAATCTCAGCTAAATGGTTTGACATTTGCTGAACTTGTCCTATAATAATATGCTTGTCTGGAACTCCAGAAGCAGAAATTCCGTCTATTAGAGTGAAATTAGGAATGGAGGCGATTATCGTGGCTGAAAATGCTATCGATTTGATCGAGACTCCCATTACCTGCGAAGAGACAACTGAATACGACAACCGGATAGAGGACGAAGTCGAAGTCGACCCCGAGGATGAGGAAGAACACGAGGATCATGATGATTATGATTCTCGAAGGAATTTGGGAGAGATCGAGCAGCAGTTCGCCCGGTATGAGCGGAACTACAGAGCTCGCAGGATAAGGGAGTTAACACTGGCTCCTATCAAGCGTAGGAGAGGACCTAGACGCGCAGACAGCGCCGCTACAGAAGCTGCTGCCTGATGCTATTTGTGTATATGAGACCGAATGACTTGCTGTGGTCATTCGGTCGCTTTTGTATGTAGAGCACCTGAATTTTAAATTTTCCGCATTCAGGTCATTGACAAGTGAGGCATTTCATGTGAAAGCTTAATATGGTTGATGCAGTGCCTGGCTGTGAACTCGGGACTGGGTAAAAAAAGCGGGCAGGTATTGAAACGATAACCAGGCTGGCTGCGTCTAAATCGACAGCCATAAATGGCATTATCATTACCAAGGAAAGGGGTGAAATGTAGATGCGTAAATCATGGTTTGTGCTGATAATCAGCATAGTCGCGATTATGTGCCTTGCGAACGTCGTCCTGGCTCAAACGACGACTCCCAAACCGCTCCCCGTGGTCGTTGAGGGAACCGTCACCGCAATAACGGTGACCGATGCTCATAACGGCAAGATCACGGTGACCCCGGCGGTGCTTTCCGATAATGTTCAGAAACCGCCGGTGACATTCATCGTCAACGCGACGACGAAGGTTTATAAAGACAACAAACTCGTAGGTCTTGGCGACGTGAATGTTGGCGATGACTGCAGGGCTATGCTGGTGAAGACTGACAGCGGCAACTTGGTAGCACAGCTCGTCTACGCGAAGACGGTCGTTCCGCCAACGCTGTGGGCGAAGGGCACGATTGCTAAGAAAGAACTCCTAAATGGAGTTCGAACTTTCAGCCTGGATATACCGGGGATCGGCGCCAGCCCCGATGTTCTGATGCTGTTCTCCGTGACTGATGCCACGAAGATCACAGTTGATGGTAAAGTAGCTAAGTATGATCAGCTTGCGGTCGGTCAGATCGCTGAAGTTGCTTATCTTAAGCAGCCGCCTGTGTTGACACCGGGTGTCCTGCCGATTCCGGCATTGGTCGTGACGGCTAAGACTCCTCCTCCGCCTGTGTTCCATATCATTGGCAGGCTTGCCGGAGTGGATGTGACCAATGGCGTTATCGGTGTGCAGCCGGCTGTCGGCGGAGTCATCAGCAACGTTATCGTGAACCTGAAAGTCACGGATGCCACCAAGATCGATAAGTTCGGTCCGGTGAAAATCGGCGACCTGAGGATTGGCGATAGCGTCGATGTGGTCGGACAGGGTAACCAGAGTTCTACCACGATGCCGCCCATCGCGATCTCGGTGACGGTTCTTCCCGAATCGTTTGCTGGGAAAGTGGTCGATGTGATTACCAGCAATGCTACCGGTACGGCGGGTACGTTGGTTATCCAGCAGGCTGTTACCAACGGTAGTGTCACTGTTGCGGTCCCGTTCAAGGTTCTCGAGAAGACTAGAGTAACCAAGAACGGAATCTTAGTCCCGCTCGCTAAGATCGAGAAGGGGAACACCGCCAACGTGAAATACTTCAAGTTCGGAGACACGAACGTGGCGTCTCTGGTAGAGGCGAGGTCGCCTATACCTATTATGCCACCATTGACGATTGTAAGATAATGTTCTAAAGCCCACCCGATTCGGGTGGGCTTTTTTGTTGGTATGGATTGATAGTAATAAGCTCTCCTATTTTACTGTCGGATCAGTATCCCTGTAATATTCTGCTGTCAGCTGACAGCTCTCCCTTCATTCATAATTCTTAATTCACGACGATTTGTTGACTGGGCTCAGCTTGCATGGGACAATAGGGTTATGAAGACATCCTTGCGAATTATGGTTATATCGGCACTGGTTGTTGTTGGGGCGCAGGTGGCATGTGCGGCTCCGGGCAGGCCCGTGGTTACGGATGATGGCGTTTGCACCGGTGCGTTCCCGGTGAGCAGGCTGCATGCTGTATGGAGCGCGGCTGTGGGGGCTGTTCGATACGAATATGCCATTGGGCCTACACCGAATCCGCCCAGAGCCGGATTTATGCGGAAGTGGACTGATATCGGGAGCGCGACTTCGGTGACCGCGCAGGGGCTCCGGCTTCATGAAGGATGCACCTATTATTTCTACGTTCGTGCGGTGGATGCGAACGGGGAGCGCGGCGAGGTCGGCGTGAGCGATGGGATCATTGCTGGAGTCGGCTACAAACGCGAGAATGTCGATCTGCTGGGTGGATGGGGCGATATGTCTTACTCCGGCGGAGTCAGCTGGGTTTCCGCTTATACGGGAGAAGATTACTGGAAGACCTTTACGGGTTGGGCATCGAAACCTAATGCGGATGGTTATAGATTCGGGTACGCCCCTGTAACGAAAGATGACGCGGTGGCTGTTGGCTGGTTGAGGGAGAGCGGGTGGAGCGTGAACCCCGGCGCCGATATCATATTCCGTATCGAGCCCGATGGTGACGCGAAGACCTGCCAGTATATGGCGCTGAGGGGTGAGCCGAAGGTGCCCGCGTCGGTGCGATTGGAGACTCCCGGAGAAATGCCTCTTCCCGATGATTTGCCGGAGGGCTGCAGCCTGGAGTTCAGGCTCGATCATATCCGCCTCGATAGCCAGTCCGTGAGTGTTAAGTGTTATCTTGCGATGTCGCCGGTGAAGGGCATCAGAGCGATCGACGCTGGCGAGAAGAGTGTGGCTTGGGAGATGACGATACCTGCTGGAGTGAAGAGGGTTCGGCCCGCGATCGTGCTGGAGGCTTCGGAGCCGCTGCGGGGAAGAACCCCCGGCGTTTACATCAGCGGTGCGCATCTCTATATCAGGGATAAGCGCGGGGATTACCTCACCGAGATCATTCCTGTTCCGAGGGATCGGAATATCGATACGTTTATTTATAACACCGATGTGGCGCGCATGGGTGATCGGTCGCTGGCGAGAGATGCCGATACCATTGTGATTAAAGAGGATAGTAAATACTGGTATACACCGAGGCTGAAATATTTACATCCGGGTGTGAATGTCTATCGGTCTCAACTCGCTGTTGGTGTTGTCGATGATCGGGAGAACGATCTTTCGGCGGCTCCTTTTCATAATGGTCCCATCGAATGCGGATGGGCTTTGCGGAACCATCCTGAATGGTTTTATCCACCGACAAAGCTCGGTACTGCTTGGAACGAAGCTAATGACGTGAGACCGGTTAATAAGCGGTCGAATTACGCTTATCAATGGGCTCATACGAGGGGCGGCGAATGTTTGATCTATGCCTGGAAGATGGGGAATGCGGAACTGCAGAAGCTGTGGGCTAATAATGCCGCAAGCGGCGCCAGGCTTTATCGGATGGATGGTGTATTCGTTGACAGTGTCGATGTGATTGGAGCTTTAGGCGCGACTCCTAATGATGTGCAGAGCTTTACCCACACCGTGGCGCCCATCATTCGATCTTACGGAAACGGCTTGGGGACAATAGCAAACATAGACCGTCGTCACGCAACCGATGGAGAGGGCTCGCTCTTTTTTGATCCTACAGTTCCATCAAATACCCCCGAGAATACCTGGTCTACTTTCTATCAGCAGGAAGGGTTCTGGAGAAGGTTCGATGAGGGTTTGAAATTTGACCTTACTTACTGGGACGCCTGTCTGAAGGATATGGATTATGTGGTCAAGTTGAATGCGTCTATCGCGCGTCCGGAGCTTAAGAAGCGGATAGCTATGGGTATACCGGACGTTTTCGCTGATAAAGAGCTGACTGCGGAAACGAACATTCTTGTTCCAACCCAGATCCTGGGATTGGACGGCTCGCTCCACTTCGCTTTCTGCAGCTATCTGCTCGGGTGTAACGAGTGGACGATGCTCACTATTACCGGCGAAACCTGTGAATACATGCAAGATCACAAAGACCACGTGAGCGTAGATTTGTCACTCACCGAGCGCCTTGGTGACCCCACAGGCCCGCGCGAAAGCCTTACCTCGGATGACAGCGTTCAGATCCGTCATTTCACGAACGGCCTCGTGATCGTGAACGCTCGCCCCAAAAAGCTCGTGAATAGCATCGAGCAGAACGCCTACACATTTACCCCTGATCGTGACCTCTATGAAGAAGCTACGGACAGGCTGATCAAAGCTGGGTCTACGTTTACACTGCAGCCGCACACTGGGCGGGTGTTGTTATACGCGGAATAAATATTAACAGCAACGCAATCAACATTGCGAGCAACTCGCAAGTATGCCCGAGGGCTATTTGTAGAAGTTATACTTGAGTGCTCCACATCACTATGCAGAAGAGGAGACAATAGAAGATGAGATTCATAAATGCTTCGCGCTTGTTGATATTAGTGTTGGCAATTGGCCTTGCTGGACAAACTTGCATTGCTTTAGGCAAGGATCATTCCTCTGAAAATAAACTAAATGACTATATTTGGGGAGGGCCGGTTCAATATCTGCAGATCGGAGTGTACCGTGATAAGTCTGTAGTGAAGATTGGAGAACAAATAGCTCTATTCGCTGGCACTGCGGAATGTTGGCTCTGACGAAATTAAAGTGCTTAATACCGCTCCTGAATACCTTATATGACATAGTTGTAAAAGATGAAAAGGGCAAATTCCCGAGGCTGACTAAAATGGGGGAGCAAAGGACAAACAAACACCGCACTTGATTTTGGATCGGCGACGTAACTCTCAGGCCAGGCCAGATACGAGAAGATGTGATCGATCTCAGCGCACTCTATGATTTCACGCCTGGCCGGTATTCAGTCGAAATTAGCCGTGACGGACATGATCTTCCCAAGAAGAAAGGCGATTCCGTCAACCAATCGATAAAGGCTCCGGTGGTCTGGGTAGAGATTGATAAGGCACAGCCACAATAGAATAAGTGATCTGCGTTATTGAATGAGGGGCCTACCACGGGCCCTCCTTCTTCCTTATTGTACATGTCATCTCCCAACGCTCCTTTCCTTGACCAATCGAGCTCGGATTGGTATAATTAGATGTCTTAAATCGTCATGAGAGGACCCTCATTTTGAGTAATATTGCGCGGGAAGTTATCCCCATAAATATCGAGGATGAGCTTAAGAAGTCCTATATGGACTATGCGATGAGTGTTATTATCGCGCGAGCTCTTCCTGATGTGAGAGACGGCCTTAAGCCTGTTCAGAGGCGAATACTGGTCGCTATGAACGACTTGCACCTGGGACCGTCGGCTCAGCATCGAAAATCCGCTAAAATCGCTGGTGATACATCGGGTAACTACCACCCGCACGGCGAGCAGGTCATCTATCCGACCATGGTTAACATGGCTCAGGATTTCAACGCGCGCTATCCACTTATCGACGGCCAGGGTAATATGGGTTCCATCGACGGTGACCCGCCCGCGGCTATGCGATATACCGAGATGCGCATGTCTCCGTTCGCTATGGAGATGCTCGAAGACCTGGACAAGGATACGGTCGATTGGCAGGACAACTACGATCAGACCCGGATGGAGCCGATGGTGCTGCCGGGCAAGTTCCCGAACCTGCTCGCGAACGGCACGATAGGTATCGCGGTAGGTATGGCGACCAAGATTCCACCGCATAACCTTTCCGAGCTTTGCGATGGGTTCATTCACCTGATCGACCAACCCGATGCGACTGTAAACGACCTTATGACGTTCATAAAGGGGCCGGATTTCCCGACGGCGGGGCTTGTCCTCGGGACCAAGGGCATTCGCTCGGCTTACGAGACCGGCCGCGGACAGATCATAATGCAGGCGCAGACCACCATCGAACCGCTGGATGGCGGGAAGTCGGCGATTGTGGTTACGGAGCTTCCGTATCAGGTAAATAAACAGACCTTGCAGGAGAAGATCGCGGCGCTGGCGAGGGAGAAGAAAGTCGACGGCATCACCGCGATGTACGACTACTCCGACCGCCACGGAATCCGCCTCCAGATCGAGCTTCGCAGAGACGCTCACCCGAAGAAGGTCCTGAACTACCTCCTGAAGCACACAGATCTTCGCAAGACATTCGGCGTCATCAACCTCGCGCTGGTGGACGGCGCTCCGAGAGTTATGACCCTGAAGGAGATAATGCAGCACTACATCGACCACCGGGTCGAGATTGTGGTGCGTCGGACCAAATATGAACTGCGAAGAGCGCTGCTGCGGGCGCATATCCTCGAAGGCTTGCGGATAGCGATCGAGTTCCTCGATGAAATCATTCAGATCATCCGTCGCGCCGCGAACAGCGAAGAAGCGCGAAACAAGTTGATGTCGAGGTTCGGGCTTTCGCAGTTGCAGGCAGATGCAATCCTCGATATGCAGCTTCGAGCGCTAACCGCGCTGGGTCGCGAGAAGGTCGAGGACGAATATAGAGAATTGCTCAAGCGCATCGGCTGGCTGGAAGATTTGCTCTCCGATCCGCTTAAAATCCTCGCCGTGATCAAGGGCGAGCTTAAATATCTGAAAGATAAATACGGCGACGAGCGCAAGACGCGCATTGTCGCGATGGAAGCCGAGGAGATCGGTGACGAGGACCTTATCCCGGATGAGGAGACGATCATCACCATCACCCGCGACGGCTACATCAAGCGCGTCCCGATCGATACCTATCGCTCACAGAAGCGCGGCGGAAGAGGTGTAATCGGCGCTACGGCGAAAGAAGAGGACCAGGTCGCGCACCTGTTCGTCGCGACCACGCATCACTACGTGCTCTTCTTTACCGATCGAGGCCGCGTTTACAGGTTGAAGGCTTACGAGATTCCACAGACCACGCGGCAGGCGATGGGGACGGCGATTATCAACCTCATATCGATAGAGCCGGGTGATAAGATCACCGCGACTATTGCTGTCAGGGAGATGGACCGCGATGGAGCTATGATCATGGCTACGGAGCTTGGAGAGGTTAAGAAGACTGACCTGACCGAGTTCCATAACCTTCGCTCCAATGGCCTGAGAGCGTTCGATATCGAGGAAGGCGACGCGTTGAAGTGGGTTTCGATATCGAACGGTAAGGACGAGATTATCCTCGTAACCAAGAACGGTATGTCGATAAGGTTCTCGGAAAAGGACCTTCGCTCTGCGGGAAGAGCCGCGGGAGGCGTGCGCGGTATCAAGCTCGAAGGCAATGACCGGGTGGTCGGAATGACGCTCGTTCGCAGCGATTGTGAGCTCCTGGTGGCTACCGAAAGGGGCTACGGTAAGAGAACCCCGCTCACGAGTTACAGGAGCCAGAGCCGCGGCGGCAAGGGAATCAAGACGATGGTCCTGGGTGATAAGACCGGGAGGATCGTTGAGACCGCAGTTGTTGATGATACTGACAAGATCGTGATCATCACAAACCAGGGGATTATGCTTAAGATCCGCGTGAAGGAGATTCGCTCCTGCGGAAGGAGCACCCAGGGAGTGCGGCTGATCAACCTTGGCGCCGGCGACGGCGTTGCGAGCCTTGCTCGAATCCCGAAGGCTGAAGCTCCGGCTGAAGCGGCTCCGGCGAAGCTAAAAAAGAAGCCCGCCGATACGCTGGTGACCGAGGAGGACTTCGAGGAGTTTTCCGAGGATGAGATGCTCGGCGATGGAGCTGAAGACGAGGTCGAGGATGAACTGGAACCTGAAGAGGAAGAATAAATAGCAGGTAACAAGAAAATAGATAACAGGTAACAAGCCCGGCGAAAGCCGGGCTTGTTTTGTTGAATACTGGATTTAGAATGGGTGGAAGAAAAATGCTCGATGCTAAATAAGCTATGAATCGTGGCATGAACACTCTCGTGACTGCTACGCAGCACCTCTCGCAGCCCTGCGGGCCATTGCTATAACAAATCCATAGCCAAGCCAGGCCTACTCAGCACTACCGGGTATCTCTATGATACCTGTATCAGTACAGACCTTCACCCACAGCCTATTAAACATTCAAAATTAAAAATTGAGAATTCTCCTTTCTCAAACCACTGGCAATTAGGCGGGTGATGTTTGGGGTGGGGTGTAGGAAGGAAATTCTAAATAAGGGAGTGCTGCGGCTATAATAGCGAATGCTTTTGTTTCTACATGCTGAGGAGGCAGAGTATGTCCGTATCAAGTTCGGTCTTAGGGATCTTTATCTGCCAGGCTGTATTTATTTTCCTGTTGCTGCTTACAGTGATAGGCATGTTCGTTGGAGCTTTCCTTTTGAAGAGAGCTGTCGAGAAGAAAGTCAACGAAATAATGAGTAAGGTGCAGCCAATTCTCAATCAGACCAGAGATATAGCTGAGCAGGCTAAAGATACTGCTGATAAGGTCAGCGTAAGAGTCGATGCCATAATGCGCGACGTAGAGAGCACCGCTGACAAGGTCAATAACAGAGTCGACACTGTTATCGATAGAGTTGAAGATATTACCGACAAGTTAACCCAGCGGGTGGATGTGGTTTCCGGGAAAGTCGAAGACGCCCTGGGTATGGTTACTTCCAAGGTGGGAGATACCATGAACAAGGTCGGAGAAACTGTAAACAGAGTCGGTGAGACTGTAGATACGGTTTCTTCGAGAGTTGGAGAGACTGTGGATACGGTTTCTACCACGGTCGGAAGCACGATGAATACGGTCTCATCGAAAGTAGGAGATACAGTAGATACGGTCTCTTCGAAAGTCGGTGATACGGTGAGCCAGGTCTCGACGAGGGTAGAAGATGCCGTGAGCCCGCAGATGGCGACCGTTGCCGGATATGCTGCCACTGTGGTGAAGGTGATGCAGCTTTATCGGGATATTATGCAGATCAGAGCCCAGGCCGGCGCTACGCAAAGACCACGAGTGACAAGGCCGGAGCCGGAAGAAGCGGATCTCGAATCGCATATCTGAAAAGCTGAATGTTGATAGTTGGAGATGAAGCTGATGGCTTAAAAAGCTGTCAGCTTTTTTTGTTAATCTGACCTGCGTCAAATTATCTTCCTAATTGGTACGGTAGACTCTAATCGACAACGAAGTAAGGGGGTTTAACAGTACCATGAGTATGTTCTGCTATCAGTGCGAGCAAACGGCTAAAGGGACCGGATGCACGCTTCAAGGTGTTTGTGGCAAGGACGCCAGGACCGCGGCGCTCCAGGATTTGCTTTTATACGCGTCCGAAGGAATCTCTATGTATGCGCATCGGGCAGCGGAGCTCGGCGCAATGGACAGGGCTGTCGACATATTCGTTGTTGAGGCACTTTTCACTACGGTAACCAATGTCGATTTTGATCCCGAGCGCTTGCGGCAGATGCTTATCGAAGCTGCGGGGATGCGTGACCGGGCTAAAGCTCTGTATGAGGGCGCGAGTGAGAGAGCTGGTAAGGCTGCTGAGAAGCTCGGTGGACCTGCTGCGTGGGTTCCCGCCGGGGATATCGACGGACTCGTCGCTCAGGGAGTCGAAGTGACGATAATGAACCGCAGGTCCGCTCTCGGCGATGATATCGCGGGTCTTCAGGAGCTTGTTACATACGGCTTGAAGGGCACTGCTGCTTATGCCGATCATGCGCACATCCTCGGGCAGGATGATGATGAAATTTATGCTGTATTCCACGCGGGGCTGGATTTTTTGACTAAGCAGGACTCGACGGTCGATGAGCTTTTCGGCTGGGCGATGAAAACCGGTGAGTTGAACCTGAAGGTGATGGCTCTGCTCGATGCGGCGAATACGGGAGCTTATGGGCATCCCGAACCGACTGCGGTCAGGATCGAACCGATTAAGGGTAAGGCGATACTTGTCTCCGGGCATGATCTAAAAGACCTTGAGGAACTGCTGAAGCAGACCGAGGGCAAGGGGATCAATGTTTATACCCACGGTGAGATGCTCCCTGCTCATGCTTATCCCGCGCTCAAGGCTTATAAGCACCTCGTGGGCAATTATGGTGGCGCCTGGCAGGATCAGGTCAGGGAGTTCGACGCATTCCCCGGCGCTATCCTAATGACCACCAATTGCATTCAGCGCCCAAAAGAGACCTATAAGGGCAGGATTTTCACCACCGGTCTCGTGGCTATGCCGGGAGTGAAGCATGTGACCAGCGCCGATTTCTCTCCGGTAATCGAGGCTGCGCTCGAAGCTCCAGGGTTCACCGAGGACGGAGCCGACAAGACGATTATGGTCGGCTTCGGGAGAAATACCGTGATGAGCGTTGCGCCTGCGGTGATCGATGCGGTTAAGAGTGGTGCGATAAGGCATTTCTTCTTGATTGGTGGGTGTGATGGGGCCAAGCCGGGCCGCAACTATTATACCGACTTTGCGCAGGCGGTTCCGAGCGATTGTGTTATCCTGACTCTCGCATGCGGGAAGTACCGGTTCAATAAGCTCGATTTCGGCGATATCGGTGGGATTCCGAGGCTGCTGGACATCGGGCAGTGCAACGACGCTTATTCCGCGATTCAGATCGCGTTGGCGCTTGCGGAGGCGTTTGGAGTAGGCGTGAACGATCTGCCTCTCTCGCTTGTGCTGAGCTGGTATGAGCAGAAGGCTGTAGCGATTCTGCTGACGCTGCTCTACCTGGGTATCAAGAACATTAAGCTGGGGCCGAGCCTTCCGGCGTTCGTGACTCCGGCTGTGCTGAATGTGCTCGTAGAGAAGTTCAACATTGCGCCGATTACGACTCCTGGGGAGGACCTGTCAGCCATCCTCGGTTGATCCGAACGGAACCGACCTTCTTCAGGAGATTCCCACCCAACCCGGGCCGTGCTTTCCCTGCGGCCCGGGTCTTTAATAGCTTATCAGCTTTCAGCTGACAGCTAAAGAACTAAAATCCCGTTGTTTCAACTTCCAGCCAGAGGCGGTTGTTTTTGCGCATTCCGTAGTCCTGGCCCTGGGGGGAGTAGGCGAGGCCGATTTCGTAGAGGCCGATTGGGCAGTAGATGCCGGCTTTGATGTAGGATGTGCTGAATTGGTAGGTGCGTCCGCTATATCTGCTTACGAAGCGGTAGAAGCTGTAGTTGGTGCGAAGCCGCCACTTGCTTGTCAGGCTATAGGCGGCAGAGGTATAAACGTTCATCTGGCCGGTATCAAGGCCGTAGCTGAAATAGGAACTGGTGTTCCACTTCGCTTTACCCATCAGGAACAATCCACCGGTAAGGGTGTGTTGGGAAAGTGATGAGAGCATATTCGCCGAGCCTGATTGAAGGTCCATGGTGTATCCCAGTGAAGCGTTTCCGCCCTTCCATGATGTTCGCATATTCGGGCCCGCGCGCAGGCTGATCCCTGTTCTTCCGTCCGCTGTCGTTGTGAGAGCCGATGTGCTGTCGAAGCTCAGGCTGATATGGCGATTAGTTTTGAGAATGGAACTGCATCCAACGCCGAATGATTCATACAATGTGGATGAATTTATCTGGTTCGGGATGAAACCCAGCCGTCCGTAGCCGACGGTCAGGCTGGGGGATATATGCAGCGGTCCGTGGGTGGGACCGAACGACCTTGGACGGATCATAGCCCGTATTGAGCAGTCGGACTGGCTTGTATAATTCATGCTGCCGGGATCGAGATAATTCCACTGACGGATCCGGCTGCCGCCGAAATAGCCGGAGATGGAGTAATCGTAGCGGCCAAGGTCTCCGTATGCGTTCATGGTTGTGTTGTAGACGCCCTTGGCGAAATCAGAAGATGGTTGGTAGCGGGCGGATATGTCAGCTCGTCCGCTGCGGTCTCCCGAGCCGAAATCCATGTGGTGCGTGAGCTCGAATGCCCGGTTCGTGCTTCCGATGGCATCGACGAACAATAGTCCCTGGCTCCTGTCGCTCAGGGTGTAGGCCTGTTCGAGCCCCAGGCTCATGCCCTTTCTGGGTCTGAAGTATCCTCCGTATCCGTCACCTCTGCCTGCGTAGCGCAGCTTAAGGGCTCCGCTGGTCGTGTCCGCCATCTGGTAATAGAGAGGCAGGTCCACGAGCAGACCGTCGGTGGAAGTGTAGCGCACCTGTTGGAGAATGGATTCGCGCTTGGTGTAGCTGTAGGAATAATAAGGCATCTTAATGACTTTGGAATCACCGATATAGATCGACGCCTTATAGAACATTATCTTATCGCCGGGTGAGATTGTCAGGCGATGTGAGATTATCCAGGTCCTAGTTCCGATGCTGTCGAGCGGAGCGAACTCCTGTGTGTCAGTCGAGCCTGTTACACTGATGGACCGGAGCCGCGCCACATCGATTGTCTTTATGCTGCTCTTGCTCCCCGATTCAAGCAGCCGGCAGTGGTCCGTGCGAAGATCGCAAGTGATCGCGTCGGCTTTGAGGGTCTGGTTTCCCCGCTGAAGGGTGACACCTCCCTGCGCGCGGATCAAGCCTAGTATCGGGCTCACCTGCGCGTTCGCTGCTTTGATTATAAGCCCCCTGTATTCGACGGTTACTTTGTCGCTGCCGAGTGCTACATCGCGGTCGACCGAATATGCGATCGATCCCGCGGCCATGCGAATAGTCTTTGGCCCCGCCGGAGCTTCTCCCGTGGATGAGAAATCTACCTGACCCGCGGCTGATATGCCCGATGCGGTTGCGCCGACCACCGCAACCTCGGCGGATGTGCCGGATGTGAGCACACCTATCGCACGACCGCCGCTGGTGTATGCTATGGGAGTGATGTCGCCGGCTGTTGTGGTGAGACGCACTTCCATGCCGTCCGGCGCGGGCATCCCTGTTTGATCGGTAATTGTAACCACGATCTGGGAGCAGCTCTTGCCGTCGGCGGGAATCGATGATGGGTTCGCATCGACAGAGATGATATAACCGGCGCTGGCTCCGCTTGAAATCGCGAAGGTAAGGCCGATCAACAGCGCTATGAGGAGTTTATTCGCAGCTTTTTGCATTGGAGTTGAGTGGGAAGGGAGCCTGATCAGGCTCCCTTCCGTGTATCCGTGCGGTGTGGGTTGCCCCTGCCGCTTAGTTGACTGTGAAGTTCTTCTGTATTACTACAGGTCCGCCACCGGTTTCAGGATTCAGACCACCTGATTCGATGGTAATGGTGACTATTCCCGCGCCGGTCTCAGTCGGTGATGTAGCGTCTGTGCTGGTCGTCAGTGTGAATGTGACGACTCCACCCGAGCTGCTGTTACCGTTGTTTGCGGTGATGGCGCCCTTGCTCGAGACAGCCTTTATCTGTGTCCCATCGACGATTGGATTGTTGTTGACATCCAGAGCCGTGACCACTATCGACGCCTGACCGCCGACGCTTGAGAGGATTGTCGGGTTCATATCGACGGTGCAGTGCGGTAGTGAAGGCCACCCTGAGAAGATCACGAGACCGGGCTCGGTAAGGCTGACAGCTCCGCATGTTGCGGTTACGCTGACAAGCCCGTTGAAGCCGATAGGCCCGGGCGCATCGGTTACCAGCGATGCGGTAGCTTTTCCGTTCTTGGTGACGCTCATAGTTACGTTGCCGGCGGAGCCAGTATCTCCGAAGATCATACCGTGGTCGGAGGTGAAGTAGACCGCGGTTCCATCGGCGACCGGGTTATGCTGTGCGTCGTAGACAAGAGCAACGACTGCCGAAGTATTATTTACTACATCGAGACCCCTGATGTTAAGTGGGTTTGCGCCCAGGTGAATCTCGGCCACATCAAGCGATATGAACTGGACCTGGGTGGTATGATTATCGACAGTCACAGCCGGCGCCGGAACGCCTGCGGGTTGACCGGTAGAACTGACCTGAGCGACCACCGTCGCCGTTCCCGGAGTGCTTACAGCGCCTGCGCCGGTCTTACTGAAGATCAGCGCGTTAGCCACGCCGTTGATTGTTTGAGCGGTCGGAGTGATGGTGCCGTTTCCTCCGCCGTTTATATCAGGCTGGACCGCGAATGTGACGATGGTTCCGTCGGCGACCGGATTACCGGCGATATCGAGGACCGTAGCCTTGATGGTTGCGAATGAGTTTCCATCGCATTGAATTGCTGACGGAGTGCATTGCACGGTGACCGCGTGAGGCGGGCCGGGTGTGACGGTGACATGGGTGGTGCCGGTGGCTCCGGACCAGGATGCCGTGATCGTTGCGTCGCCGGTCACATTACTGCTGAACGTAGTTGTCGCTACTCCACTGGCGTTTATCGTCGCTGAACCGACGATGCTGCCGAGGCTGGTTTCAAATGTAACCGTGCCGCCGTTTGCAAGGTTGTTCAGGGTATCGCGGCAGGTAGCGGTGATAGTGGATTGTGTCTGTGCCCCACCACTACCGAGCACCTGGATCGACGCCGGGCCGGCTGCGACATCCACGGTCCTACCGACGCTTGTTTCAGCAACCAACGACACATGAGTCGTGTTGCTCTTTCCTCCCGAGGTAGCGGTGACGGTAGCGGTTCCGGTAGTGCTGCCTGCGGTAAGGGTGGCGGTTGCGACGCCGCCTGTTGTGGTTGCCTGTGCCGGAAGAATTGTTCCGAGAGTGGATGAGAATGTAACAGTTGTTCCATCGGCAATGGGTGTGCCGTGGGCATCGTCTATTGTTGCATTGATTACAGTGGTGCTTGATCCGTCAGCGGGAATGCTGGACTTCTGGCTTGAAACTGTAATACTGCTGCTTGTTGTAGCAGCGGAAGCTCCACCGTGACCGCCGTGCCCTCCTGCCAGCGCGATGATAGCTCCGACAGCGAGCAGTGCGACCAATGCTTTAGATGAACCTTTTGAGCCCTTTTTTGAAGCCGTTTCGTCGGGAATGCTGGTAATGCGGGCGCGATCACCCACGCGGACGCTCTCGCCCGCGGCAAGATCGGAGATTGTGACCCTGGAATAGCCCCATTCAACTTTTGTGACCTCGTATTTTGCTATGTCCAGGCCATCTCTGGAGATGATTCCCCTGGTTCCAATCCTGATTCCTTCTGAATTGCCGACGCTGATCTTGCATTCGCCGGGCAGATTGGAGATGACGATGGGTGAGCCGACATCAGAATCGGCTGCGTGAGCGGGGATGGCGATCGGCAGCAGCATTGCGATGATGAGCACGATCGACAGTCTTCCGGAAAACCTGTTCTGGATGATCTCTCCCATTTCTATCCCTCAAATGTATTTCTTGCGAGCGGGCGGGCACCTGATCCGGTGCGGCACAAACTCGCCCAATCGCTCACCTGCATAATCGGTGGGTGGCGGGGGAATTGGGAGTGTAATTAGCAGGGAGTAGAGAGCGAAGAGTATTAAGCAAGTAATCAGCAAAAATATGTTGCGTAGAGGTGAAGTATGCGGACGCATACTTGACAACAGAGCCTTATCTGGTATAGTTAAGCTATAGCATGACAGTAAATCGTCTAATTACAGGTGTTGTTTTAGTGATAGACTTCTCCCCCTACGGGGCTCAGTACTACCGCACTCCTAAACCGCCTCGAACCGATTGGGAACGTGACCTCCGCGAAATGAAAAAGCAGGGGATGAACACGGTAAGGCTCTGGGCGATGTGGAGCTGGATCCACCGACATGATGATAACTTCGACTTCTCGGAGCTCGATAGCCTGATGGGCTTGTGCGATGAAATCTGCCTCAAGGCGCTCGTGCAAGTCATATTGGAGAACGCTCCACCGTGGCTGGTTCGCAAATATCCCGAAGCCAAGTATGTTGCTAATGATGGACAGCAGATTTGGCCGATGGGCAGGCCGAATACTCCAGGTGGAGGCTGGCCGGGGCTATGCCTGGATAACGAGCCCGCACGTGAAGCCGCGCAATCGTTTATGTCCGCGCTCGCGTCGCATTTCGTGGGGCATCCTGCTCTGCTGGGTTATGATGTGTGGAACGAGGTGTGGTTCGAGCTCGACGGCTATATTGGCAACCATTACTACTGTTATTGCCCGGCGACTATCGAGATGTTCAAAGCCTACCTGAAAGGCAAATACGGTGGGATCGGGGAGCTCAACAAGGCGTGGTACCGGCAGTATTCATCCTGGGATGAGGTGTATCCCCCGATGTACTGGGGTGGTTATCCGGACTGGATCGATTTTATCAAGTTCAGAATAGCGAATCAGGGCAGGCTGCTGCGGTGGAGGACTTCGGTGCTGCGAAAGGCCGATCCCAGGGCGCTGCTGGTTTCGCATGGGCTGCCCACTACCCTCGGATCGATGGCGAATCATCTCACCGACGACTGGCGCAATGCCGCTCATGTGGATATCTACGGCCTGAGCTGCTTCCCGCATTGGTTCGGTTATGATGGGATCGAAACCGTGAAAGTGCACGATATGATCAGGGGAGCATCGGCGGGGAAGATGTTCTGGACCGCGGAGACCCAGGCGGGACCCTCCGGCGAGGGCTTGATGCACAGCAAATCGCCTGATCCTGAAGATATTCGCCTGTGGAACTGGATCAGCCTGGCATCGGGGGCTAAAGGGGTGCTGTACTGGCAGTGGAGGCCGGAGCTTTTAGGGCCGGAATCGCCTGGGTTCGGGCTGTGCCATCTGGATGGGACCCCCACCGAGCGCACGGAAGCTGCGGCGTGGTTCCCGCGCTTTATCGAAGAGAACCCCGATCTGCGGAAGTATCGACCGGTGAAGGGTGAGATCGCGGTAGCGGTGCTGCCGGAATCGCAGATTTTCTGCCATGTGGCCGAGAAGAACGCGGGGAAGTATGCGCAGGCTGTGCGTGGGGTTTATAAATTGTTTACCCAGGCCGGGTATCAGGTGGATTTTGCGAAGATAGACCAGATCGATGGATACAAAATGGTCTATTTGCCGTTCCCGCTGATGATCGAGCCTGTGAGTGCCGGGATGCTGGCGGAATACGTCAAGAACGGCGGTTTGATGGTTTCGGAGGCGTGTCCGGCGCAGTTCGGCGAAGGTGGATATGTTCAGGTTCCGACTCCTGGATGCGGGCTTGCTGAAGTGTTTGGGGCGCATGCCGAGAGCGGACCGGAGACGGTGCAGGGAGATTTTCCGCGGATACGGTGGAACGGCAGGGAGTTTGGCTGCGCGGTGCACCGGCAGATACTCACGCTCGATGCTGCGGAGGCGCTTGCGGAGTATTCCGATGGTGGGCCTGCGGTTACGGTGAATAACTATGGCTCAGGGCGCGCGGTCCTTATTGGAACTTATCCCGGAATCAGCTCTGAATGGGGCTGGATGGAAGTGGGACCGATGCTCGCGGAGCTTGCGGATTACCTCGGGGTAAATCCACGCGCATATACGGGCGATCCGGATGTGATCGTGCGGCTGCAGAGGTATGAGGGCAGCTATATAGCTTATGTTGTGAACCTTGCCCAGGAGAGGCGGGATGTTATTATGCGGGTCTCGGAGGGTGTGATCAGGTTTGTCGAATCGATCGATGTCGTAACCGGTGAAGTTGTGGCTGCGGGCGATAACGCCGTATCTGTCAGCGTGGACGGACGCGATGCCAGGGTGTTGAAACTGCTTACCACCTCCGCACCGCGCCTTGCCGCCGCCGGCAGTGTGCTTGAAATGGAGATACAGGAAAAATGAAGGGCAGAGCTCTGGTTTTTAAGGGAGTTGGTAATGTCGAGGTCGAAGATCAGGAGATTGCGCCACTGCAGCCCTGGGAGATCCTCGTAAAGACGAAGTATAACGGCATCTGCGCGTTCGAGATTCATACCTATACGGGAGAACTCCCGATTGATTGGTTCCCTACGGTTATGGGGCATGAAGCGGTCGGGACGGTTATCGAGGTCGGCAAGGATGTCACACGGTTCAGGGTTGGGGATAAGGTCAGCACCCTCGGTTTTTCGAACTACCGCGATTATTACACGGTATGGGAGGGGCATGCCTCGAAGATACCTGATGATGAGGAGCACATGGAGTACTGGCTGGGTGAGCCGACTGCGTGCGCGGTGAATGGCATCCGCCTGATCGAGGAGCGCAGCGCCGGTAATAAAGTGACTGTTATCGGCTGCGGATTTATGGGAATGCTCCTTATTCAGCTTGGTGTGAAGCGGGGGATGGAGATAATCGCCCGTGATCTTAACCCCGAACGGATGGAGCTTGCGATGCGCTACGGAGCGAAGAACGATGCTCCGGCTGAGAGTTCGCAGGATGTGGTCATCGAGTGCTCGGGAAGCGAGCAGGGGCTGACGGCGGCGGAGTATTTTGTGCGCAATGGTGGTGTGCTCGCGCTTTTCGCGCATCATCTTCCTACCCGCGTCTGCAATACTAATCTGTGGCACATGAAGGGCCTGGACGTGCTCAATGCGACCCCGGCGGCTTCGCGCGATTGGACTCGCGATTTCCAGGAAGCAGTGCAATATATCAGGGACGGAGTTTTCGACCTCAAACCGCTGATAACTCACTATTTCGACCCGAACAGCCCGCAGGCGGCGCTGGATACTATCACGAAGCAGCGGCCTGCTGATTATATCAAGGGCGTATTCCAGTTTAGCTGATGCATGAAATGACCGCAAAAGAACGCATGCTGGCCGCGATGCGCCACGGTCAGCCGGATATGGTTCCGGTGTCGCCAGATATCTCGAATATGATCCCGTGCCGGCTCACGGGCAAACCGTTCTGGGATATCTATTACAAGCACGACCCGCCACTGTGGCGCGCCTACGCGGATGCGGTGCGGTTTTTCGGGTTCGATGGCTGGCAGATGCATGCGGGATTGAATTACATCTACGAGGGCGCGCAGTGGTCGTTTTCGGATGATGTGGTATCGTGGACCGAAGATCGGCTCATAGTGCGCACGACGTGCGGCACCCCCGCCGGTGATCTGTGGCAGGAGACGACCTATTACCCTGCCGATCCGCCCACGGTCACGCGCAAGTGGATCAAAGACCTCAGGCAGGACATGCCCAAGCTGCGGTGGATGCTTCCGAGGATCGGCGGCTACGATGCGAGTCCGCTGAGGGAGCAGATTGAATATGTAGGGGACAGCGGTGTGGTGACCGGATGCGTGCCGATACCGGGGATGCAGGATATGATCTTCTGGTTCGACGGCGGGCTCGAAGCTGCGGTTTTCGCCGAAATCGATTACCCCGAAGAGTTCCAAGAGCTCGCTTCGATGCAGCACGAGCACTATATCCGCATGGCCGAAATGATGATCGACGCTCGCCCCGATTTCTTTATGATCGGGGCGAGCGGGCTCTATACGCTGCAGTCGCCGGATCAGTTCAGGAAATACAGCTTGCCCGCGATCAGGGAGATGACGCGGATGGCGCGCGAGGCGGGGCTGCCGTCGTTCATGCACAGCTGCGGAAAGCAGCGTGGAATGATCGATATCCTTGCGCGGGAGACTGACCTCGATGTGATCAATCCTCTGGAGATCGCTCCGATGGGCGACTGCGACCTTGCGGATGTGAAGTCGGTACATGGGGACAGATTCGCCTTAATGGGCAATATCCATACGACCGATGTAATGCTCCTCGGCACGCCGGAGACTGTCCGCGAGGAGTGCCGGAAAGCGATCGACGCAGCTGCGAAGGGTGGGGGATTTATCCTCTCGACCGGAGATCAGTGCGGGCGCGATACTCCTTATGAGAACATAAGGGCAATGGTAGAGACAGCGCGGGAGTATGGGAGATATTAAGACGGGATTACCCGTCTGGAAATTTTCGCAGATCATCAAGCGCTGAACCCATAGGGAATAGTGGTTTTTCATGTATGCCAATCAACAAGGTTGTGTTATATCGGCATAAACACCGGCGTTCCTACTCCGGTGATCATCCCTATTACCACCCACGTCGCGGCGCTGATTCCTTCGCCTACCACCAAACCGAGGAAGAATGGTAGGACTATCCTCATCAGACGCAGACCGCCGAATTTGAGGATCAGTGATTTAAGCGCCCATGCGATCATTATCGAGAACCAGGTTGTGAGGAGCGCGTAGGTCCTTGGGAAGAGGATTCCGATGGGATGTGGGACCCAAAGGATCGCGCGGTAACGGCCGATCAGCATCAAGCCCACGAGTATCACACCGAGCAGGACATTCACAAGCGCCATCGGTGATAAGCCCTTCGGATCCTGGATGAAACCGTTGATCTGGTTCAGGAACCGCTGCGGGCCTGAGATGCAGCCGTAAGGGTCCATTGTCACCGCGCCGTAGCGGTAACACGTGCCCACGAACGAGACGAAAGAGACCACATATCCCACAACGATCGCTATCAGGACCGCCGCGATCATATCTCTCCCCGCGCCTTCGCCTTTAAGCTTGAGCGAGTTCATAAGGGAAGGCATCAGAGCTTCGCGGGGGTCGTGAATAATCGGCATCTGCACCAGCATCGCGGAGCCGAGCCCGGTTGCGTTAAACAGGCGCGAGCCGGGGATAGCGGAAAGAAGATCGGTCGGGAAGAACGATGATTGCACGAACAAAAGCCCGCTTTCGGCTACCGCGCGCGTAATCACGACCAGAATTAACGAGAAGCATATCCACATTGCGATTGCAAAGAGCGGCGCCATCCCCGCAGCGACCGACCAGTATACGAGCCCGATGAAGCAGAAGACCGCGCCTCCGGCCGCGAAGCGGAGGTTTATCGGTTCATCTTTGGAAAGCTCGCGAGATTCCTCTGCGTTTGACGTTATTATCTTCCAGAGGTGAGTCCTGGCTCCCCATAACATCCACAGCGTCCACGCGATGAATCCTCCGGTAGCCATTCCGTTTTCATGGTCGATAATATCGGGGCTCACGGCGTCGAAGCCCATGCTCACGCGGACTATTCTGAACAGCCGGAATGCGATAAAGAACGCCCACAGGCTGAACGAGACTTCCGTCGGAAGAAGAAATGCGATTCCAATTACCGAGAAATAGATCGTGATGGTCCACAAGCCTACGGAGCTCCACGGAGGGTTCACGAACCACCCGTGTATGTCCCAGGAGAGCGGGATCATAGGGATCGAGACATAATATGAGTGCAAGCCGTTGACGAGATGTATGCAGAATGCTACCGCGCAGCCCATCCACATCGCCTTGCTCTTGAAGAAATCATTTAACAGGCCCTTATTGGGCTCGCGGCTCATCTCGATCGGGATATGCACGAGCGGGAATGAGAGGCGCTCGCGTTCGACCCACTGCTTACGCAGGAGCGCGGAAAGGCACACCGAAAGCCCGACCACGAACCCGAAAAGTATAGCCCAGGTGATAAATACGGGTATCCATGGGTGCCAGGGGACTGAATGCCCGATCGGTACTCCCTCGAAGAACCATTTTACTACAGGTCCGGTGGGATCGTGGCTCGGTACCATCCAGCCGGGTATATGCCTCGACCATAGCGCCCACTGGTTACCGTCGGTGGCAAAATAAAAAGGCGCGACCAGCATCGGAGCGAGATAGCGCAGAAGCCCCGAGGAAGCGAGCCCGGCTCCGCAGATCAGCATCGCCCATATCACCAGAAGCTCCTGCTGCCTGAACGCAGAGCTCGGCCTGATCTTTCGCAGAGCCGAGTTCACGACGAGCGCGATAAATGTAAACAGGAAGAGGCAGCCGACAGGGAAATGGTTGCCGTAGAGAAGCGTCTGGTGGAGATGGTAGTCGTTATAAGGTGTAATTGCGCAAAGAAGCGCGACCCCTATTGCGCCTACCAAGCCCGAGCGCCATGTAAGCCCGCGCTGGGCAGTCTTCGTCATTGAAGCACCGGAACTGGCAGTCTTGTCCGGATGCAAGGATGTGCCCGGATTTGTCATGGTCTTATTAGACCACTAGCTCGGCCATTATGTCAATGCTGATAGAAAGGAATGAACCATTTTCGATTTGAGATTTTATATTGAATAGTGATTAGGGAGTAATGGCTATGGGTGAAGGTCTGTACAATCGTATTTAGTCTGTGTCCCCTGCGATTGAAATCGCGGCTGTAACTACGCAAAGTCCGCGAAGGCGGACTGGGACTCTCCCTTCTGTTACCTGTTACCTTTCTTTATCGGCAGCTTTAATTAAGAGTGAGTCTTTCACATAGAGATACCCGCTAGTGCTGAGTAGGTCTGTCCTGGCTATAGATTTAATATAGCTATGACTGCCCTACTCAGTGCTATCGGATATCTTACTTATAGATATGTACTGGTACCGTTGGTTTAGCTGTAGATTCTAAGCCAGATAAAGCGCCGGACACGGCGCACTCCAAAGGTGCTTCGCTAATTATTGATGGTCTATACCTTCGCAGGCTCCTCTTCGACTTTCGCAGCATTCGGAAGGGATACGGCTACCATAGCTGTATCAACTAAAGACCTATTCCCACCGCAGTGCGTCGATTGGGTTCAGGTTTGCGGCTTTTCTTGCCGGATATATTCCGAAAAAGACACCTATGCCTGCCGATACCAGGAATGAGATCAGCACTGCCTGCGGGCGGACTAGAGCCGGCCATCCAAGGGCATTGCCTACCAGTTTCGATCCCAGTATCCCAAGCGCTATCCCGATCAATCCGCCGAGGACCGATACCACCAGCGATTCGGTGAGAAACTGCGCCATTATATCTCTGGCCGTTGCCCCTATTGCCTTGCGGATCCCGATCTCACGGGTGCGCTCGGTGACCGATACGATCATGATGTTCATGATGCCGATCCCACCTACAATGAGCGATACTACCGCCACCCCAGCGAGCAGCGCGGTCATAGTGCCCGTCACACTCTGCGAGGTTTCGAGCAGCGCCGACTGGCTCCGCACCGAGAAGTCGTCATTATCCGGGAACGGCGGCATCAGGTGGTGCCGGTGCCGCAGGAGTGTCGTTATTTGCTCCGTGGCAAGATCCATCTTCGACGGAGATGCGCATTCGACATAGATTGTGTTGATATAGGTCTGATTGAACACGCGCCTCAGGGCTGTGGAGACCGGGATGATAATCACATCGTCCTGATCCTGCCCGAAAGCGCCGCTGCCTTTGGCTTGAAGAACACCGATAATCTTAAATTGGATACGGTTGATTTGCACATCCATTCCGATGGGATCGGCATCTGGACTACCGAGCAGGTTTGCTACAACAGTTTTTCCGACTACGGCTACCTTCAACCTGCCGTTCACATCATCGGGTGAGATGAACCTTCCCGAACTTGTAGGCGCATTGTTCACGGACTGATAAGCCGGGGTTGTGCCAATCAGAGTTGTCTGGGTGTTCTCGTTGCCCATTTTGATCGATGCTCCGCCTCGGGCTGCCGGAGCAACCTGGCTTACGGTGTTCGTAAGGTTGTTACTGATAGCGTCTGCGTCCTCGGGGATTAGAGTTGTGATAGGCTGCCCACCTCCGCCTAATCCACCACGAATACGCGGGTTACCGGGTACCACCGTTACCAGGTTCGTCCCCATCGCCGATATCGACGCCGAAACGCGCTGTGAGGCGCCTTCGCCTATCGCCAGCATCGCAATCACCGCTCCAACGCCTATAATAACGCCAAGCATAGTGAGAGCGGTGCGCAATTTGTTGCTGCCAAGGCTCCTCAGCGCAACCTTCAAGCTCTCTATGCCTATCATTTCAATATCTCCTCGGGCATGTCGCGTAGGATCTGAGCCGCGACCAACGGTTCGTCCACTTTCTCGTCGTTTGTCACCAGCCCGTCGCGCACCAGGATAACCCGCTTGCAGTGGCGGCCTATATCCGGTTCGTGAGTGACCATTACCACCGTAATTCCGCTCTCGTTGAGCTCCTGGAATATCTGTAATATCTCTTCGCCCTGGCGCGAGGAAAGGTTGCCGGTCGGTTCATCAGCGAGTATGAGCTGCGGATTTGAAACCAGCGCACGCGCTATTGCGACCCTCTGCTGCTGTCCTCCCGAGAGCTGGTTCGAGCGGTGATAAATCCTTTCACCCAAACCAACTCGCTCCAGCGCCTCGATCGCCATGTCCTCCCAATTACCACGTATATTGCTGTAGATGAGCGGGAGTTCGACGTTCTCGAGCGCGGTCGTTCTCGGCAGGAGGTTATACGCCTGGAAGACGAAGCCGATTTTTCGATTGCGTATCCGCGCGAGCTCCACATCGTCGAGCGCCGCCACTTCTACCCCGTCGAGCAGATATGATCCGGACGAGGGGCTGTCGAGGCAGCCGAGGATGTGCATCAGGGTAGACTTCCCCGAGCCCGACGGTCCCATAATCGCTACGAACTCGCCATAATCGATTGAGAGGTTCACGCCTCGAAGGGCCTGGACCTCCATATCGCCGATCTGATAGACCTTTGTTATCTCCTGAGTTTCAATAAGCATCTGATAAGCGTGGTCTTAATGGCCTCGCCCTCCACCGTGTCCGCCGCCTGAGTGTCCGCCCATCGGGCCGAACGGAGTCATTCTCATTCCGCCGGGTCCTCCGGCCTGTCCCTGAGGTGAATATCCTGCCAGGATGACAGTGTCGCCCTGGTGTAGACCACGGATAATTTCTGTCTTTGTATCGTCCGATATTCCTGTCACTACCGGCTGCGTTATGACCTTGTCGCCTTTCAGGACATAAACTACCTGACCTGACTGTGCGTTCTTCACCGCTTCGATAGGCACGCTCAGCACGTTCCGGTGCTCGCCGACGACAATCTTCACCGTCGCGGTCATATCCGGTTTGAGGCGCCCGCCGGGGTTCTCGACCGACAGGGTCGTATCGTAAGTGACGACGTTTTGCTGCATCGTCGCGCCCGAAGCTATCTTTTCGACACGCGCATGGAATGTGCGGTTAGGATAAGCGTCCACAGTGACCGTTGCCGGTTGCCCGATGTGGACCGCTCCGACATCGGTTTCGTCCACGAAAGCGTCTATTTGCAGCCGGTGCAGGTCGGTGACCCGGATAAGGGTCGGAGCCGCCAGTCCTGCCGCAATTGTTTCGCCCTGCTGGACATCGAGCGATAACACCGTGCCGTTTATCGGACTTCTGATCACTGTCTTATCCCACTGCGCTTTCCAGTAATCGACCTGAGCCGCGGCTTGATCGACCGATGCGCGCGCTTCGGATACCTGCTGCGCCTTGATGACGTTTTGCGCTGTGCCGGCGTTCGATGCCGCGAGCGCCGCCCTTGCATTTTCGAGATTATTCAAGGCGGTGCGAACATCGGTATCGCTCTTTGTGCGAGTGAGAATTAAATTCTGCTGGGCAGAATCGAGTTGTGCCGCTGCCACATCAGCCTGTGACTGCGCGGTGTCGACGTCCTGCTGGGCGATGTAGCCCTTCGCGAGAATCTGTTTATCACGCTTCAGAAGGGTCTGCGCGTTTTTATTTGTCGCTTCCGCCTGATTTACCGATGCTTGAGCCGTATTTACCTGAAGCCTCGCGTTTTCGACGGCTTGAACGTAAGCCGCTTGCGCCGAATCGACAGCAGCTCTGGACTTAGCTATATCGCTGCTCACGTTGGTCTGCTGCATTCCAACTCCGCTCTCCTGCTCGGTAAGCTTGACTTTAGCAAGCTCCAGGTTCGCCACAGCCTGATCGAGTTGTGCTTTGATATCCGGCAGGTCGAGTTCGGCTATTATCTGTCCCGCGTGAACCTGGGTGCCTACATCCGCGTAGAGGCGCTTTATCCGCCCGGTTATCTGTGATCCGATGCGGACCTGCGCGCCGGTCTGCGCGGTGACACTGCCCGTAGCCGAGATGACGCGGGTTATGGTGGAGCGCTGGACTTTAGCCGTGGCATAGTTGCTAAGGCTATCGTCCTTTTTATTAACGGTACTGAAGATAAATGCTATGACGACGACAATCAGCGCAAGCGCTCCCACCGTGCTAACGATTTTACGCCGTCGCATTTTACCCTGGCGCACCGCTACGGCCGCTTCCGGTTTTCTCTTCGATCCTTCCATTACTTGAATATCCCCTCGGGTGATGTAACCCCGACTGCGTGTTCCAATTGTGCTCGTGCCGTGCTCAGTCCATATATAGCGACTGCTTCATCGACCTGCGCTTTTAGCAGGAGGGCTTGGGCATCGGTCACTTCAATAAAGATTGCGACGCCCGCTTCGTATCTGCCGGTAGCAGCGGCTAAATTCTCGGTGGCACTGGCTACTTCAACCTTTGCCGCGGCGAGCGCTTCTTCATTGGCGATGATGTTGAACCTTGCCGTTGTCACATCGCTGCTTACAATCTGCCTTTCAGAAAACAGCGCTTCTTCCGTCGATACGAGCTGTCCTCGGGCTTGCGTAACCGCGCCTTGTGTGAACCCAGCGTCGAAGGGGGTCCATTGCAGGTTCAAAAGCCATGCGAGAGAGCTCGATGTGACGAACTGGTTTCCGATTACCTGGGTGGTGCCGATCGATGTCGAAAATGCCGGCAGGTTACCGGTTTCAGCTGATCTCAACGCCGCCAGCGCCGCCAGCACCTGATCCTCGACCTGATGCATCTCCGGGCGATTCCCAATTGCGAGACTTATCGCCTGATCGAGAGTCGGAACAGGAAATGCGGGCTCGGTGGTATCGGTGATATGCGTGTCGCTTCGCACATCTATGCCCATTGCGACATTCAGGTTGACACGTGACTGTTCCATGTTATTTGTTGCGTTGACCAGGTTGACCCGGGCTGATGCGGCGGAGGCCTGTGCGTTTAGAACATCTGATCTTGGCGCCAAACCCGCGGCAAATCGGGCTTGCGCCTGTGCGACGTGTGCTTCCTGGTCCGCCAAATTCTGCTTGAAAACCGCTACAAGGCGCGTGGTTTGGAGCAGGTTATAATATGCTGATTTTACATTGAACGTGGCATCGGATGTTGCCGCGGTAAGGGCATATATGGCTGCCGCGCGCAATCGCTCGGACTGTGTAAGGAGCTCGCGCGATCTGCCGAAATCATAAACCAACTGGTTCTCGGAAAGGTTGAGCGCTGTCCCGTTGTTGTTTGGTGTAGCTGCGATATTGGTGAGCGTTGTAACGGTAGTGCTCGGCAGCAGTCTTGAACGAGATTGCGTCACGAGACCTGTCTCTATCTCCACCTGTGCCTGTGCCTGCCGGACTGCCGGCTGATTCCGCAGAGCCAGCGCTATCGCGTCCGGAAGCGTGATCACCCTGTTTGTGGGTATAACTTCGGGCACGCGCACCATAGCGGTCGTTTCTGCCCAGCATGCCGCGCAATTGAGCGTCAATGCAGCAGCGATCCATGCTTTGATGTATCGCATCGCTAGTCTCCCTCGATGGTGGAGCAGCAGACTTTATCCAGCAGAACCTGCAGTTGATTCAGCTCATCCTCATCGAGAGCTGAGGTGAAGCGGGCTAGGCGTTCAATGTGAACGGGGTGAAGCTCCCGCATTATGGTTTTACCTCGATCCGTTATCTCCGCAAGTATCACTCTGCGGTCGGTATTCAGCCGTATACGGCGGACATACCCGGCGGCGACGAGCCTGTCTATAAGTCCCGTTACGTTACCGCAGGAGACCCACAGCCGTTTGCCCAGTTCGCTCAACGGCATGCTGCCGTATGCTTCGAGCTGGCTGAGTATCCCGAATTGTGGGCCCGATATACCTGCAGCCGAGAGGACGCTGTCCAGATCCTTTCTGAGCATGCCTGCGGCTTTAATTATATTTTGGCAAGTGCCTGCAACAACTTCTTCACGTGTCAGCATAGATGAGTCACACAAACTTTTCTATGTGAATATTTTAGTGTTAAAACAATTTTGTGTCAATATTTGCTCAATGTTGCCGCTATTTGATAAGATCACAAGTGAGCTGAAGAATTGGCTAGGAGATAATACCCTGTTCAGGTGAATGAGAAACTAGCAGGCAGGCGGGAATAGCTATCAGCTGACAACTTCCGTCTACTGATGGCCTGATGGGCCGATGACTTGATAGCCCGATTGCCGGGATTAACCCGATGGTCGGGATTTGCAATCCCGGACCAAGAAACCTATCATTCCCGCGAAGGCGGGAATCCAGGCTGCAGTAGTAGCGGTTTCGGGATTTCCGGGTTGGGGTGAAGGATTAGTGGGTTATATGCTATCTCATCTCTCCAACCCTCAAATCCGAAATACCACAGCCTGTAACACCGGTAATCAGCTGTTGCAGTGGTTAAATGCTATCGGCCCATCTGCTTATTCCTTCCCCCACGCTCTTCCTGTCGCTGCGAGCAATTCTCTTGTGTTCCAGGTGAATACGCAGGATGGGTGCTCGGGGTCGGGTTCGCAGATATATGTCTCGGGCTGGGGGCGGGAGATAATTCTAAGTCCGCTGGAATGGAGCATCGCCTCGACTCCGGCATGGTTCGGGATCCACCAGTTGGTGGGGTCGCCGGAGAATCGGTGCTCGATGAACGCCATCCGTGGCCAGCCGGGGTGACAGAGCGCATCGCGCTCGTAAAGGCCCATATCATAGATCGGTTCGTAAGAATCTGTTCCGGGGAGGGTGACGGTTTGAAAAACCATCAGCCTGCGCACTTTTTGAGCGACTATATCGAGCGCGAGCATGGGATAGCGGAGGTGATAAAACACCCCCATAAAAAGCACGAGGTCGAAGCGCTGGTCGATGCGAGAAAGGTCGTAGACCTGCATTCGCTCGAATGTGACCCGATCTTCGAGACCGAATTGCTTCACAGCCCACTGTGCTTGCCTGAGGTAGTGCTGATCGACGTCGATACCGGTTACCGTTGCTCCCTTTCGCGCCAGTTCAAATGTATAGAACCCGGCATTGCAGCCGATATCCAGAGCGCTCCACCCTTCGAGATTCGCTGGTATATGCGGAGCTATCGCTTCCCACTTATATGCGGGAAAATCGTTAAGCCATGTATCGGGAGCGGTCTGAGTGCCGTCAGGCAGGTGTAAATTATGAAACCAGGGGCTAAGGTCGGCTATCTGCTGATGCAGCGAACTCTCGCCCCTGCGAGTATTCGAAATTTCCATATCGCCCACAAGTCTCCGGTTTATGCGATTTTATATTTAATAATGATCAGTGAGTAATGAGTATTGGCCGTAAGAATCCCCTGCGATTAAAATCGCGGCTAATACTACGCAAAGTCCGCCTTTGCGGACTGGAATTACTGCTCCAATCATCAGACCGTCTACCGTGCCTTCGCAGGTATTGCGCCCAGAATTTTCCGTGCGTGCTCCTCTAGTTCTTCGGCACGGTGGGCTGATGTGTGTTCCTCAAGGACACGAATGCGGGCGCTTTCGCCGATTCGCCTGCGTTCTTCATCCGTGATCTCCGTGAGATAACGCAGCGTATCTTGCGGGGATCGGGAGATGAGAATCTCCGTATCGAGCTCGAAGAATGCATCGAGCCCCTGCCACCAGTCGCTGATAATTGGAACTCCGCACGCGGCGGCTTCGAATATTCGCACGCTGGGTGAATATCCGGCTTTCACCATATCCGCCCGGGTTATATTCAATGTGAATCGCTGTGAGCAGTAGAAGCTGCTGTGATCGGCGGGTGGAAGGTGATCTACCCGCTGCACGTTTCCAGGCCAATTAACTGTTTCAGGATACATCGGGCCCGCGACTATAAACCGGCCCTCGTTCCAGTTTTCGGCAGGATCGAGCATCAGTTTCTTCAGAGCGAGCTGGCGGTCGCTGCTGTAGGTCCCAAGATAACCAAGGTCCCACTTGATCCCACACTCGACCGGCGTATAAAGGTCTGCGTCAACGGAGCAATAGAGCGCGCATGCGCGCTGAGCGCCATAGCGTTTCTCCAATCTCTCCAGTGTTATCCCTCCAGTGAATGACAGGTAGAGCGAATATTTGGGGATCAACCTGGGAGAAAGGTACTCGAAATCTTCCGCGTCGAGCTTCGCAAGGGTTACGGGGGTGTCGATATCATAAAACGCCGTGGCTCCATGCGCTGTGGCAACGACCCACTCACCGACCTCCACTCCCTCGGGAACATAAGAACCCAAGATCACCATATCCGCCTCGCGAACATCCGCGGCGAACCGATCTTTAAGGTCAGCAAGGCTGGTATAGAGCTCGGTGCGGCCGTAGGGTGGGTTGGGCAGGTCGCGGTTCCCCGAATACCACGGGACATCCCGTTCGAGGAATAGCACATCGTGCCCGCGAGCGGATAGCTGTCTCATAAGACCGCGGTAAGTGGTAGCGTGCCCGTTACCCCAAGATGAAGTTATAGTCAGACCAAGAATGACGATTCGCAATTTTTACCTCGAAGTCAGAAGTCGAAAGTCTAGAATTATACTGACCTTTTACGTTTGTTCTGGTGTATCGGAATAAATTCCCGATACACCGGTTATGTCTGGTAGTATAGTCAATATCCAAAGGTCAGTAAGTCTGCTCCTTCGAAAATAGCGTTTTTTGCCATTTTCTTCCCTTCGTGGCGAACACGACAGTCCTTGACCGGCAGTGGTCTGCAGGGCTGCGAGAGGCGCTGCGTAGCAGTCACGAGAGTGTTCATGCCACGATTCCTAACAGTTTCTCCACCTGCACGGCGCGATGGGAGTAAGTGTGCTCGGATATAACGTGATTGTAAGCCCTTTCCCCGATCTGCTTCGCGCGCTCGTGTGTCAGGGTGCGAACGTAGTCGGCCACTTCCGTTGAATCTCTTGCCACCAGTATCTCTCGCCCCGGTTCCAGGAACAATTCTATTCCTACCCAGTAGTCCGTAATTATGCACGCCGCGGCGCCCGCTGCTTCGAAAACTCGGGTTGCGGGGGAGTAGCCGTATCGGGCCATGCTCTCGCGGGCCACGTTCAGTACGGCGCGGGGGGTGCAATTGAAGGCGTTGTGGTCAGCGGTGTAGACGTGACCGATGTAGTTGACGTTTCTGGGCATCGATTTATCCGCCCATCCGCTCCCACCGAGCATAAAGCGCCCTTTCTCGAACCTGTAAGCGGCTTTTAAGAAAAACTCGTCCACGCGCGATTCGCGATCGGGTAGGCGATTTCCCAGGAAAGCGAGATCACAGTCGAACCTCGGGTCGGGAGGGACGGGGAAATGGGTGGATGGATCCAGAGCATTATATACGGGTATGCACTCCTTCGCTCCAAACGAACGATATGTGCTCGCTACCGGCTCGCCACCGCCGTATGTAAGCACGAAGTCATACTCCGGGATCAACTTGCGGAACGGGTCTGAATGGTCCTGGCGGATGCGGTCGAGCGTGGCAGGCGCATCCACATCCCAGAAGATCACGGTGTTGGATGGCTGCTTCATCTCTATCACCGCGGCTTCCAGGAGATCGTCAAAGACTCCGACCCCGCTCGCTTTTATTATGACATCGGCTCCACGAGCGCTGTCGAGTGCCTTGCGCACACCATCTTCGCCCTCGCCTGAGTAAACTACCACCCGTGCCCAGTCGGGGTCGGACATATCGCGATGCTCCTGGCGATCATAAGCATCAGGTTCATAAAATGTAATGGTGTGCCCGTGTTCGGCGAGAGCGCGAATTATGCCGCGGTAGTAAGTCGCCGCCCCGTTCCAGTAAGCCGAGACAATACTCGATCCGAAGAAAGCTATGTTCATCCCACCCGCCATCAGCCTCCCACCTCCAGGGTAGCATAAATATCCAGCATCTCATCGACGCGATGCACGCAGGTATGGCGCGAAAGGATCGTACGAAGACCATGCTCCGAGAGCTGCCTCGCGAACTCGGGTTCCTCGATAAGCGTCCGCAGGTGCCGTTTCATTCCCTCTGAATTGCGTGCGACAAGAAAGTCTCTGCCGGTAGTGAAAAGGCCTTCCACGTCGTCCCACGGAGCTGACACGAGCGGAATTCCGCATGCCAGCGCTTCGAAGACTCGAATCGTCGGTATTCCGGGCAGCGCGCGCGCATAAGGCCTTCGCGGAACATGCACCGTCACCTTGAACTTGGAGAATACCTGCGGAGCGCGATAATTGGGGAGCCACCCGCCATAGTCGATCCCCGCTTTGGATAGAGCCGATAGCGCTTCTTCGGGATACCTTACCCCATAGACACGCGCCTTCAGGCCCAGTTCCTTTGCGGGCTTCAACAAAAACTGCTGCAGTTCGGCTGAACGTTCGTTATCCCCCCAATTACCTATCCAGACAAGGTCACCTTCGGTCTTTTTACTCTCGATGGGTTTAAATACACGGGTATCCGCAGCCTCGTGCCAGGTCCATGCGCGATTCGCCCATCCCTGTGATATGTATATATCCCGAATTACTTTCCCAAATGCAAGCACGCCATCATAGTTTGTGAGATCGTAAGCGGACATGCTGTCGGGATTGGTGATCGAGCGGTGGTGGGTGTCGTGAAATAGCAGCCTGTATCCGCCGGCTCGAGCGCGGTGCTTGCCGATAGCCGCCACGAGCGAATGATCGTTCCATTCGTGGACTATCACTAAATCGGCGTCACCCAGCGCCTTATCCAGGTCAAGCGTTTCCGGATCGTAGCGGGCGCTGCAGAGCTTCGGATACGCCTTTTTGAACCCTCTGACTGCCGCGGGCCCGCATTCGGCGGTAAGGTTTTGCACACTCCACGCGTTTCGAGGTTCGTAGACCCTTACCCTGTGATCGCGCGAGAGGAGTTCATAAACGATCCCGCGCAGGAAGTGCGCGTTGCCGTGGTTCCAATCCGATATGAGTGAATGGTAGAACATTACGATGTTCAGTGGTTTCATATCTAAATCCTCACTACTTCAGGCGTTTCGCACCACGCATAAAAGCTCATCGTAAACTTCCAAATACCCCTCCGCCATCTGTTCGGGGGAGTATTCCAGCGCGCGGCGGCGGGAGCGGTTAGCCAGGGAGATGCGCAGGTCTTTGTTACTAATCAATTCGTTGATTGCTTTTGAAAGGGCCTCATGATCGTCCGGTGGGATGAAAACAGCCGTGTCTCCCCACACCTCGCGCAGGCTTGGGATGTCACCGAGAACCAGTGCGCAGCCAGCCAGAGCCGCTTCGAGAGCCGATAATCCGAAAGGCTCATATCGCGCCGGCAGGGCGTAGATCGCGGCACGCGCATACCAATACGGCATTGCCTGCGGGGCAAGGCTGCCGAGGAGACGCACATTCTCATGCGATGCGCTGCCGCCGTCAGGGTGCTCTTCTTCGCCCGCTACACACACCGGCCAATCTATCTTTGGAGCGGCCTTCGCCAGCGTGCCTATGTTCTTAGCCTCATCCCATACTCTTCCGGCTGTGAAGATGAATGGCTCTTTTACTCTTGGCTGGAAGAGTTCTGGCCCACGACCGTTCGGGATTACGCGGCTGTTAGCTCCAACCCCATATTGCCGGTTGAGAGCATCGAGCATTGCCTGCGTGGGTGTGGCGACCATATCGGCTTTATTCAGCCCGCGCTTTACATTAGAGGCATACCGGTCCCATTCTCCAGGCGCGGGTCTGCTTTTAACGGCCTCCCACCATGAAAGAACGCAGGAGTGACCAACCACCAGCACAGGCGCATGCCAGGGCAGCACGGCGTGAGAATAACCGTTAAGGTGGACGATATCGGGCCGGATCTGTTCTTCCACGTGCAAGAGCCAATCACCTGAACGCACGACATCTTCCCACGGGTCCTCCATCCATTCCAGCCTATATTCGCTCGGCCGGATGTCGATGTCGGGGATGTCTTCAGCCTCAGCGAATTGTTCAGATGTGGGGAACCTGCCCATCGTGCACAGCGTTATGTGAACCCCATGCCGGCTGAGCGCGCGAGAGAGTTCCACCGCGTAGGTCCAAACTCCTCCGACGGTGTCCGCGGTTATAAGCACATTCATCTACATCGTCACCACTGCTTTAAGAAATCCGTAAGGCCGTTCACGAGTCAGGTTGAGCGCCTCAGCCAGATCTTCGAGCGGTAGATTGTGAGTGCACAGTGATGCCGGATCGACCAGATGTCCATCGACCGCATCCACAGCCGTTCGGATCCCATTGATGTAGACTCTCTGATCGCGCTCGTGGGCATTGATTACATCGAGGCCGCGCCAGTTCCAAAGCTGCATATTTACCTGCCTGGGGCCGTCCTGGTGGTAACCGGCGACGATCATCCTGCCACGCTCGCGGGTAATCTCCGCCGCAAGGTCGAGCGGCCACTGCATGCCGACGGCTTCCACGGTCGTATCGCAAAAGCAGCCGTTGGTGATCTCTTTTACCCGCTCGATTATCCGCCAGTGGTCTTCGAGCGGGATCGTCTCCTGCGCGCCGAGCTCCTTTGCGAGATCGAGGGAATATCTGCGGCGGGAAATAGCGATTACCTTTGCGCCGACCACTGCTGAAAGCCTGGTGAGGATCGCACCCAGGAAACCGATGCCTATAATGGCTATGGTCTGGTCGGGTATTATCTCGCTCCTGCGGAATATGTTCATCGCACAGCCCAGCGGCTCACCGGGGAATGGACATCCTTCGAGCGAACGCGGCAAGCGCACCACGGTATCGGCTGAAGTAACATCGTATTCCGCGTAAGCTTTGTTCGAGAGCATAGCTACTCTGTCGCCGATGGCAAGTTCGCTCACGCCTTCACCGATGGCATCGATCACTCCCCATCCTTCATGACCCAGCGCGCCTGGCTCCATCGGATATGAGAACCACGGCCGACCTTCCCACGGCGGCAGGTTCGAGGCGCATACTCCGCATCCCTCCAGCCGCACGCGCACTTCATCCTTACCGGGGCTTGGAACCGGGACTTCCTCGATTTGCAGATTACCGGGCTCTTTAATAACCGCTGCTCTCATCATCTCCGGCGCTGAGCTAACGGCTACTGCTAGCGGGGATTGTTCTGTTTGCATGTCTCTTCTCTCCTTTATGGCTGCCTGGCTCAGCCGGTATGTGCCCATGTGATTCCAGCAGCCAGCGGTAGAGCCTGCCCACACCTTCGCTCACGCTAACCGCGGGCGCCCAGCCAGTCGCTTCGCGGAATTTGCGGGTGTCGGAAACATAATAACGCTGGTCGCCGGGCCGCCATTCACCGTAATCGATAGCCGGCCTGCAGCCATGCAGATCGGATATGAGATCGATCAGTTCGACGAGGCTTACGGTATTTGCGGGACCTCCACCTATATTGAACGCCTGTCCTGCTATAGCCGGCATGTGTGACTGCGCGAGCAGGAATGCGTTTACAAGATCCTCCACAAAGAGAATGTCGCGCACCTGCAGCCCGTCGCCGTAGAGTGTGATCGGCAGGTCCTCGACCGCGCGGATCAGGAAATGCGCGACCCACCCCTGGTCCTCGGTGCCCATTTGGTGCGGGCCATAAATGCAGCTCATTCGGAAGATAACAGTCTTGAGGCCGTAGATACGGGCGTAGTCGAGAATGTAGGAATCGGCGGAGCCCTTCGAGCAGCCGTAGGGGCTGTGAAAATCGAGGTGACGGGCTTCGCTCACGCCGTTTGCGCGGGTCGACTGGTTTGCGGGCTCATAGCGGGCGCCGTTCTTGCGTAGAGGCACATCATCCAATCCGCCGTAGACCTTATTGGTAGATGTAAAAATGAGCGGAGGCGGATCTTTACGCGCTCGTATCGCTTCAAGCAGGTTCAGAGCGCCGTGGATGTTTATGTCGAAGTCGAATATCGGTGAGATGAGGCTCGTAGTCACAGCGACCTGCGCGGCCATGTGGAAGACCTGATCGACCTGTGAAACCGCATCGCGAAGCGCATAGGGATTGCGGATATCCTCAATGCGTAACTGCACCCGCTCTCCGTAATTCTCCCTGAGCCACCTGATATTACGCTCTACTCCTGGGCGGGAGAGATTGTCGTAGAGGATGACCGTTCTGCCTGATTCGAGAAGCCGCGACGCAAGGTTTGTTCCGATAAAACCGGATCCACCGGTAATGAGCACTGGGGCTTTACCATTTCGAGATATATGAGCAGGCACTCCGAGCTGTGCCACTTCACGGACAGCCCCAATTCCTTCGCTCTCCCAGAGCCTGAAAAGGAGTTTGGGAGCGCCGTCCTGGCGCTTGAGACCGAAGTGATATTCGCGGTCGTCGGAGTGGAAGCCGTCTACGGTAGGGAGATGCTCGTCGAGGTCGTGGAGGGCATACCAGTAGACCCGCTCGGCTGGCGCTTCAACTGCATTTATAAACTCCACCATCTGCGCGCGTTCATCGTGCCGCCAGGTCGAAAATCCCGCTTCCGTAATCCATATTTCAGCCTGTGAACTGTTTTCCTCGAGCACTTCACGGATTCTGCCTGTGTTTCGGCTCCAGCCTTCCCAGGAGTATTCAAAAGTCCCGGGGAAGCCGTGAATGCCTACGGCATCGATATAATCCATCAGCCCACGCTCGAACATCAACCGCAGCCAGTTCGGGTCGATAGGGCTCATCCCGCCAAGCACAGTCTTCTTTCCCTGGCGCCGTGCCCAGTAGGCTGCTTTGCCGATCATGTCGCTGAAAATGCGCCATTCGCGGTCGAGGGTTACATCCCACTCGCGCAGATTATTCGGCTCGTTCCAGAGCTCGATCCACTCGAAATGCTCCCCAAAAAGCCGGATCATTTCGTCTATGAAATCTGCGTAGTCCTTTGGGATTTTAGGCGGTGATGATGTCTTTGGCGTGATTCCGAGCGAAGGCGGTGTGTAGAGGAAGCAGGGGAGTAGCTTAGCTTCCCGGGCTAACCGCGGGATCATCCATTTCAGCCATTCACGTCCGTGCTCGGTGTGCCAATCCGCCCATGAAATGCCGGTGCGAAAATCTGTTACACCCAGCGCGGCTATATCGGCGATAGCTTTCTCCACGCGTTCATACTCGCCCGGGCGGAACCACTCTACGATACCTATTATCGGGGATGCTTGCATTTTCATACCGTTAACCCCCGTTGCGTGAGCTCGGCGCGCGCATCGTCCACTTTGTCTACGGCATTCTGCCCCTGCAGCCATTCAGCCAGCTCTACAATACCTGTGTCGACGGTGACTCGCGGTTCGTAGCCGAGAATCCGGCGCGCGCGGGAAATGTCTGCGAAACAGTTGCGGATATCTCCGACACGATATTTACCTACTATCTCTGGCTGGATATACCGCACATTGAGCGCATTCGCTATCCGATCCGCGATCTCCAGCACCGTATAGGCCTTTCCGCCGCCTATGTTGATTACATTACCGGCAGCTTCAGGGGTTTCGATTGCGAGCCTGCAGGCGTGGGCTATATCGTAGACACTGACAAGGTCGCGCTTCTGAAGGCCGTCTTCAAAAATGACCGGCGGATTGCCGTTAAGAAACCTGGACGCGAATATTGCGATTACACCGGTGTATGGGTTCGATAGCGACTGCCGTGTCCCGAACACATTAAAGAAGCGCAGGGCGACGGTTGGGATGTTATACGCACTTCCGCTCATCAGGCACATGCGTTCCTGGTCGTATTTCGAGAGCGCATAGACCGATGAAATCTCCGGCTGCTTGGTTTCGGGGGTGGGGACAGGGGTCAGTACCTCACCGCCGGTACCGCGGACTTCCCAATCTGATTTTTTTAGCTGATCGAGGCTGCGATGTGCTCCTGCTACGACGCTGCCATCCGGCCCGCAGTATAGCCCTTCACCATAAAGGCTCATGCTCGATGCCACAACCAGCTTTTCCACAGGGCGGCGCATGAGCACTTCGAGCAGTACCGCGGTACCAATGTCATTCACGCTGATATAATGAGCGATCTGATACATGCTCTGCCCTACACCGACAGCGGCGGCGAAATGATAGACCACATCGACTCCGTCCAGCGCATTTTCGATTGCATCCTGATCCCGAACATCGCCAATGATGAGCTCGGCATCCGGGTCGAGGTAGCTCGGGCGTCTTCTTTCGGAGCCATGAACCTGTGGATCGAGATTATCGAAAGCTCGAACGCGGTAGCCGTGCCGGAGCAGTTCATCAGCCAGGTGTGACCCGATGAACCCCGCGCCGCCGGTGATCAGGACTAATTTGCTCATACACATCCCATTACAATATTAGTTCGCCTGCTGAAAGGATAGTTACCCTACGCGCTGACTTCTAAACGCGAGGCTGTCATCTCCTGTGTCTGTGAGCTTGAGCTGGCTATATGCAGGTTGCTAATAGTGTCAATGGAGAAAATTAAAGAATTCAGCGCCTCTTTGAGAGGGCAGGTCATCAAGCCGGGAGATAGTGAATATGACGAGGCGCATAAGATTTGGAATGGGATAATAGACAAGTATCCTGCTGTCATCGCACAGTGTGCAGATGCTCGAGATGTTATGACTGCTGTTGCATTTGCGCGAGAGCTGGATCTTCCCGCATCGGTAAAAGGTGGTGGGCACAATATCGCAGGTAATGCACTCTGTGATGATGGGGTAGTTATAGATCTGTCGTTAATGAAACAAGTGCAGGTAGATCCACAGACCCATATGCCAGAACTGGAGGTGGGTTCACGTAGGGTGAGTTTGATAAGGCAACACAAGAATATGGTCTTGCTATCCCAGGCGGTTTGATTTCTACCACCGGCATTGGGGGATTTACACTCGGCGGTGGCATGGGTTGGCTTGAACGTAAATATGGACTCACCTGCGATAACCTGATCGCTGCCGATGTAGTCGCGGCTGACGCCAGGTTTATTCATGCGAGCATGGAAGAAAATCCTGACTTATTTTGGGCTTTGCGGGGGGTGGAGGTAACTTCGGTATAGTTACCACGTTTACCTATCGGCTGCATCAGGTCGGTTCCATTATTCTCGGTGGGATGCTCATCTGGCGATCCGATGATGCTGAGAGCCTTCTCCAATTTTATCACAAGTATGCAGCCGGCGTTCCCGAAGAGTTGACTACTATGGCAGCTTTTATGACAGCTCCAGCAGCGCCTTTTATTCCACCGGCTATGCAAGGAAAACCCAGTGTAGCGGTGGTTGGGGGTTATGTGGGATCGATAGATGATGGTAAACGAATTATTACTCCGCTCAAAGAGTTCTCGTCGCCTGCAATAGACCTTTTTACCGAGATGCCGTATGTTGCGCTGCAGTCGATGCTGGATGGAATGGCTCCTGCTGGAATCAGGAATTATTGGAAGAGTGATTACTTTGAAGCTTTAAATGATGGCATTATACATACCCTTATTGAACGGTTCGAGGAAGTGCCTTCTCCAATGACTCACATCGATACACACGATCTCGGAGGTGCGACTTAGCGCGTAGGTGAGGATGACACAGCGTATAGCCATAGAGATGCGAATTATATCTATAACATCGTATCTACCTGGACTGATCCTGCTGACGATGAACGAAATATCAATCTGCCCTTTAATTAACTTACACCCACGACTTCGGCGACTCAGCGTATTTGCGTGCTGATGGACGCTGATCTTCCAGCTTTGCCCGAAAATATTCGATGGTATGCGCCAGACCTTCTTCGAGCGTGACTTTCGGCTCCCAATCCAGGATCGCTTTTGCCTTGGTGATGTCGGGCTGGCGTTTGTGAGGATCGTCGATCGGGAGCGGATGATATTCGATAGGGCTGTGTGATTTTGTGATCCTGAGGATAGTCTCGGCGAATTCGAGCACCGTCATTTCGTGCGGATTGCCGATATTGACGGGAGTGGAGCAGGTGGAGTTGGCGAGCCTGTAGATCCCATCGACCTCATCGCTTATATAGCAGAAACTGCGGGTCTGCGAGCCGTCGCCGAAGACCGTAAGCGGTTGTCCACTGAGCGCCTGGCAGATCATTGCGGGAACCACTCGCCCATCATGCATCCGCATCCTTGGTCCGTAGGTGTTGAATATTCGAACGATGCGGGTTTCGAGCCCGTGAGCATTATGATAAGCCATCGTAAACGCCTCGGCGAATCGTTTCGCCTCATCGTACATGCTTCGCGGACCTATGGGGTTCACGTTTCCCCAGTAGTCTTCGGTTTGCGGGTGGACCAGGGGATCGCCGTAGACTTCGGATGTGGATGCGAGGAGAAATGTCGCATTGTGCGCGAGTGCTAGTCCAAGTGCCTTATGGGTACCAAGCGATCCGGTTTTGAGTGTAGCTATGGGAGCCTGCTGGTAGTCGATAGGGCTTGCGGGGGAGGCGAAGTGGAGAATGGTGTCGATATGGTCTTCTATGTGAATGTAGTTGGTGATATCATACTTCAGGAACGTGAAGTTGGAGTTTTCGAAATGCTGGGAGATATTCTCCGCGCTGCCTGTGGAGAGGTCATCGATAACCGTGACCCTGTGACCCTTTCGCAGCATTAGATCGCAAAGATGTGATCCCAGAAAACCTGCTCCGCCGGTGATGAGAACGTGTTCCATGTGCTATACTCCTCAGGTATGCCGGAACCTCTGTTGCCCCAGGAGAGATAATGACCGACGAAGACGGCTGCCTCGCTCTTAGTTTTCACCAGAAGCGCGCAATCGTAAACATTGAGACGCGATGTGTGTGGGAGTGGGAAGGGGATTCAATCGCGATAGCGCGAAAAGGCGAAAAGGGATTTAGTAATGAGTAATGGCCGTAGGTGAAGGTCCGTACTGATACAGATGCCATAGAGATATGTGCTGGCTGGTATCTCTGTTATAGGTCTGTATTGGTACTGCTGGTTTAGCTATAGATTGTAAACCAGATAAAGCGCTGGACGCGGCGCACTCCAAGGGTGTTTCGCTAGTATAAGAGAGTATTGCGCTTTGATTGGTAATCAGTCCATTTACATTATGCTGCATATCGAACATTCCCGCGATAGCCGGCGCGAATGGGATTGCAGGTTTGAGTGTAGGTCCGCTGCCGGAGGAATCATTGTATTGTGCAGCACTCATTGTTTATGATCATGTATCACCCGCGATCTGGGATTATACGCTAGAATCCGTCATAAGGTCTGGGCGGCGGAGGAGTGGGGGGAGGCGCGTGACCGCCGATCTCGAAAATCCTGCCGAATATCGCACCATATATAATCCCGCCGATATGAGCCATATAAGCGATCCCCGCGCTTTGCTTATGCACCAGCGCTCCGACCTCGCTGAATAGTTCCAATACGAACCATACCGCAACGAGCAACGCGGCGGGAATGAATGCGATGGTTATGAAGATGAACAGAAACAGGAGAGTCCTGATCCTGTCGCGGGGGAAAGTAACCAGAAATGCGCCCATAACCGCCGCAATCGCTCCGCTTGCACCAAGGTTCGGGACATCGCTGTGGGGGTTCATCGCGATTTGCGCTATGAACGCCGCAATTCCGCCGATGATATAGAATGCGAAATAGCGGAAGCGGCCCATTGTGTCCTCGATGTCGGGCCCAAACGCCCACAAGAAAATCATGTTCCCGAGGATATGCAGCCAGCCCGCGTGCATGAACATGGCCGTGATGATTGTGCCCCACTGATGACCCGTGACGACCTGTGCGGGCTTCAACGACCACCGTTCGATAAATGGCGCCCCGTATGCCAGCTCAATAAAGAACACAATGAAATTGGCAGCGATCAGCAGCGTGGTGACGATTGGGAACTTCACCGGTCGCCTGTCCGCATCGCCTAACGGGATTACTCCCAAGCTCTTACCTCCTCCGGCTTACTGATGTTTTTACCCGAAGGAGGATGAGAGTAGTATGAATGGGAGAAAGCTTTTTGCTGATAAAGAAAGTCCTGGTGTATCGCATCCTGGGGTCTGGGAGGGTTTGATGGTTTGATGATCCGGGATTTGCAATCCCGGACCAAGAAACCTGTCATTCCCGCGAAGGCGGGAATCCAGTCTGCAGCAGCGTAAGTTTCGGGATTTACGGGTTGGGGTGAAAACATAGTGGATCATCCGTACCATCCGTCCCTGTCCGCGGTATCCGCGATTCAAAAAGAATGACAGTATTTACTGCCTGTGATAATGAATACTACCAACGAAATCACTGATAGCTGACAGCTAAAAACTTCACCTATGCCTGTCATCCAACTGCCTTCGCATCGATTCCTCGAACTGTTCCCACTCCCATTCCTTTGACGCCTGGATCTTCTGCTTTCGCCTTACCAGGAACGCAATTATGGCTAGGATCGCCATGAACATTCCGCCGAGCGCTCCGGCTATTCGACCGATCCTAAGCATCCCGAACCGGCTGCCGATGCTGTGCGACCATTCCGCGATAAACTCGTCGCCATCCTTGCCCGTGGCTTTTTTCATCGCTTTATCGAACGATCCCGTGCGATCAAGTTCGGCAAGCAGGACCTTCGGAGCTGATTCGCCATATCGATCTATAAAATAGCGCGCTGCTGATCCTGATTCGGCATAAGAGAGATCGATACGGTCTTTAGGGAAGCTGGAACTGAGGTCATATAAGGGGATCAATGTATCGTTCGCCGCGGCATCGGCTACGAGCGCCCTGTCGGTTTCGGAATAGTCCTCGGACTCATATTTTGCCAGTCCTTCGTTCATCCACAATGGCATCATATATGCTTTCGAGCCAAGAATACGAAATATGATTACGTGGGTCAGTTCGTGAGTGAGCGCCAGCTTCGAAGTCACAAATGCGCCACTCGCATCGACAGCGATCGCCTCGTCGCTGCTCCTCGCCGTGCCCACCGTATATTTATCTTCGAGCCCGCCTTCCTTAATGAATGCGTAGTGGGTGCGGTAGACCAGCAGTGGAAATGGTTTACCTCTTTCTACCCTGTAACCAAGCTGCGCTGAAATCCGCTTTAGCTCATCATTGGCAGATTCAGTAATAGACTCGGCGAGGTAGGGGTCGGCGGGGGCGTAGTGGACGGTGAAATAGGGTGTTATCTTTATTGCCGTAAGCTCCGACGCGTGCGCATTTTTTGCTCCCAGCCCGAAAACCAGCAGCGTCAAAACCATAGCTATAAGTGTTTTAGCACGATCGACACTCAATCAGAATCCTGTTTCGGCGGATTTCCAGTTACCCTGACCACCACCAGCGAAATATCATCATGCGGCTGCCCCGCATAATCGCTGACGGTTTGTATGATCTTGTCCGCCAGTTCATCAGCGCTCAGATGTGAGTTCCTAATGACCAGTTCTTTCAGACGTTCCAAACCGAATGGTTCGGTTATACCCGCCTCAATGATTCCATCCGAACCGAAAATAATGATGTCGTCTTTATGCAGTTTGACTGCTGTCTCTCCATAATCAGCTTCGGTGACCCCGAGCACTGGACCTGTGGGATAGAAATCGATGCACAGGTCTTCGCGGCACATGAATACCGGCTCGTGACCCGCGTTTACCACTGTAAGCTCGTATGTCTCCGGGCGAAGCCAGCTGTAGACCATTGTGACGAGCACATCTGATGGGGTTTCCTTTGTGAGTACCCGATTGGTCTGCCTGATGACCTCAGCCGCCGAATCGGACCCGCGATAATAACCACCCGATATGAATTTTACTGCAGCCACGAGCGTAGCCGCCGCGACCCCATGTCCGCTTATATCAGCCAGCTTAAGCGTAACAATGCCATCTTCCTTGTAATATTTTATGCTCCAATAATCCCCGCCCACTTCCTGCGCGGCAACCAACCTGCCCGCGAAATCAAACCCCTCTATTTTCGGAATTACTCTTGGAAGCAGGTGGCTCTGGATCGCTTTTGCAAGCCGCAGCTCGTTGGAGAGGCTCTCCGCACGGTTGTGGCGGATTGTTTTTTTGAGCATATCCGAATGAGCTTCGGTGAAAGCGGTCGAGACCAGGTTCGCGAACTGGACCAGTGTACGCGCATTCGTCTGCCTGTCTTTCTCGGAAACATCCAGCATCGCTTCCAGCAGGCAATCGCGGTACAACTCCATCGCCTGCTCTATGCTCAGGTGGATCAGGATTATGTTTGCCAGCTCATAAGCGGTCTTGTAGATATCTTCGCGAGCTTCCTCGAAGTTTTTGACCGATTCGCCGTAGGTAACCAGCAGCTCCCACACCAGCCCATCCGCGACGGTCGAGGGGGTTTCTCCGCGCTTTACGACCTCCGCAAGCCATGCTTTATGGGCCAGTTTTTGTTGGTATATGATTGCTTCGAATTTTGCGTTTGTAACCATGGATCTCCTCGATGGAGCACCCTCTTCTATCATATTACCACCGGGCACGGGGTCATTCAAACAGAACTATTAAGGAGGCCGTTGCAATAGACGAAAAACTGCAAATGGCACCACTATATGTGGATGCCCACATGTTAAGGCTGCCACATATAGTATGCCCGGCCGATTCATCAGAGTCAATTCGGCTCTATCGCAACAATCTCATTACTGAGTTTCAGGTAATGTAGTGATAACCTGGCAGAAGGCTTCGTGCTCGATCCGACCCGCCAGTACGTCACATCATTATGCGAAACTCATTAAGAAAGCTGGTGGCTGAACGCCTGAGGCATAAAATCATCACGAAATGTGCTGCACAGAGTTTGACTATATATGTGGCCCATGTTAACATAGAAATCTATCGTCAACACACTGCTATCAAGCAATCGACCTATATGAGCAACTACGACGGGGAATATCTCGCCACCGGGACAGAGCCCTGTGCGCTAACGAGGAACGACACGTGACATTAAGCTGGAGCACAAGACTCAACTTTGAACGCCTTAACAATGGCTATCCACTAATTGCCGCCGATCCTGATGGCTGGGATGATGGGTTCACCCTCAATCCTACAGCCGTGCGCCTGGAGCGCTCCGCGAAAAACGATGAGCTTATCCGGGGCATGCTCAGTACTTACAGCCTCGACGATCCGCGCCTCTCTGATGGAGTAATCGCTGTCTTCTACCGCGGCATACCCAAAGAGGTACCGGGGCGACCGACTCTGCGGTCTTCGGTAGGCCTTGTGGTCTTTACACCGAGCTTCGAACTGCTCGAGCGGTTCGCATACCCGCTCGTGATCCCGACCGATGATCCTATGGGTTACGACTACAACGGAGTCGAGGATCAGAGGGTCACGCGCATCGGTGATATGTTCTATATGGTTTACTGCGGCTACAATCCCAATCTTCCCGTAGAGCACAACATCCACATCTGCATGGCTGAATCGAAGGACCTTGTGCACTGGACCAAGCTCGGTCCCGCGCATGGGAGCGTTAATAACTATCCTAACAAAGACGCCGTCATCATGGCGGATAAAATCGATGGTATGTATGTGATGCTGCACAGGCCGATGGTCGGTCACCAGAGTGAGTTTAATATCGCGATTGCCGTGAGCGATTCGCCCAAGGGCCATTGGACCGATCTCGGCACAATCATGACGGCGGCTCCCGATCCAAGATATCATATCTCATGGCTTGGCGCCGGTTCCGCTCCCATTTTTCTGGGTGACAATCGCTACCTTGCCGATTACCACACCGGCAACTATTATGAAACCGGTGAGCGCGATTATTCCGCGGGCTATGCTATCCTGAACTTTAATAATTTCAATCCCGATCGTCCAGAGCTTATTGTCGAAAGCCGGTGTGAATGCGTGATCGAACCGGAAACGCCGTTCGAGCTCCATTCACCCTGGCCTCACGACAAAAACCTCAACTGTGTTTTCCCGGCCGGAAGCTGTGAGTGTGGTGAAGATATTATCCTTTTCTACGGCGGTGCCGACGCCTATGTGCTCGGTGCAAGGTTCAATAAAACCGAGCTTCTCTCGCACATGGAGCTCTTCGGCGCAAGACCGAACGAGGACAAGATATCAATCGAGCACCGCTACGGGATGTAGGAAGGGAGCTGTCAGCTAGCAGTGATATTATAGGTAGTATTCATTATCACAGCTAATAGTACTGTCATTCCCGCATCATCTGCCATTCCATTATTATCTGTCATTCCCGCGAAGGCGGGAATGGCAGGTTTCCTGGTCCGGGATTACAAATCCCGACCATCGTACTTGCTGCCTTTGATGTTAAAGACTCGCAATGAGATCACTGATAGCTAAAAAGACAGCTATCCCTTCACCACGTATCCGGCAGGTTATCGATGCTCATTTCGGTTCGGGGTTCCTCGACCGACATCTCCATCAGCACCCACGTTCCCTGTGACTCCGTCGCCAGGTAGACCCGATCGACCAGCGTAAGGATCAATGAATAGCCCAGGCCCATGGATGGGCGTGTGGAATAACGTTTCATCAACGTTGCCTTTGGCAGGATCAGCGCGTCCATTCCCGCTCCCTTATCCTGCACCGAAGCCTGTATGGTGCCGTTTTTTGATGCTACCCATGCTGTGCCGCCGTTCGCGTGCTTAATTGCATTCGCGGCTGCTTCTCCTACCGCTGTAACCAGCTCGTAGACCCGGTCTGGTGAGAGCGCCGCCGCGCGGGCGGTAGTCTCGACCGCTTCGCGTAGAGCGCTGAAATCGCTGCTGCTCTGGAGAGGCAGTTGTTGAGCGTTCGGAGCGAGAATCGATCTCATTTCATCGTAGCCTATCAGGTTCAGCTTGCCATCCGTTACCGAAAAGATCGTTCCTTTATAGAACTCTCTTTTTGCCGCTTCGGCTTCCGCCTGGATTTGCTGTTCGCGTTCGCGCCGTTCTTTCAGCTCTTCCTCTGCCATCTTGCGCTGGGTTATATCTTCGTATACCCCGAGCACTCCCACGACGTTCCCTTCCTCGCTGTGGAGCGGCACCTTGTTCGTATCGAGCCACACCTGCCTGTTATCCGGCATTCTGCGCCGTTCAACCACGTGAAGCAGAGGCGTATTCATTTCAATTACCCTGAGGTCTGAGGCGCGATAAAGCTCTGCCTCATTTTTGTCCTCAGTAAGATCAAAATCTGTTTTGCCTACTATTTCCGCAGGGCTTTCCAGGTGTATGGCATTGGAATAACTCCTGTTGCAGCCCATGTAGACTGAGTTGCGGTCTTTCCAGAAGATATACTGTGGAATGTTATCCATGACGAGCTGAAGCAGTTCTTTCTGTTCCTTCAGCGCCTGCTCTGATTTCTTGCGATCTGTTATATCTCTGACCGATTCTATCGCTCCTACCACATTTCCCTGTGAATCATAAAGCGGGGTTGCCATTCCCCAGATAACCGCGCCTTCAGGTCTTATAGCCTGGGTGCGGGTTTCCGCCATAAGCTTGCCATTCTTTTTGTCGATAAAGGGATAGGGGTGCTTCTCCTCAAGCTCCGGGTGCAGCACCAGGCTTATGAGCATCGGAATCTTGCTGCCATAAAATGGGACCGCATATTCGAAGTCACCCTTTCCAATCATGTCTTCTGCTTTAACACCGGTAAGCTGTTCGGTCGCATGGTTCCAGATGATTACCTTCCCATCAAGGTCTATCGCGAAGGTCGGATCGGGCAGAAAGTTGATGATATCCGCGAGCCTGCGTTCGGCGTCTCTCTGTATCTGTTCCGAATGCTGTCTTTGCAGCAGGCTCCACATCCCGTTCATAAGGAGCGTCAACTGGCGCACATCCGATTCGTCATAATTTTCATCTTTATTGCCAACCCCCGCGACGGCTACTATCTTGTCGCCATCGAATACCGGCACATTCATGTGGCGGGTCAATTTTACATGTCCCTTCGGCATGCCTTTTTTATAGGGATTGGGCGCTGAATAATCGTTGGTGATGATCGGTTTGCGCTGCCGGACCGCCTCGCCCCAGAGCCCCATCGATTCAATCGAGTATCTAATCGGCATTCCCTTTACCTGGCACTCCTCGAGCGCTCCACCCGACCAGGAATGCATTATAAACATCTGCTCATTTTCATCAGCGAAGGCAAGATACCCGGCCTTACTTTTTGTGAGCTTTACTCCCGCTTCAAGAGCATAATCGGTGATTTCATGAAGAGAAGCGTTCCCCATCTGATAAAGCTTTACGAGCGCTTCCAGACGTTCTTCATTAAGACGCAGGAGCTCCTGTGCTCGCTTTTCCTCGGTTATATCATCGTATGTTATCACGACCTCGGCTACTGTGTTGTCGGGATTCAATATGGGTTTGGCTTCGACTATAAACCAGCATTTTTTAGAAGGTTTATTGGGGAACTGCACTATGAGAGTGTTCTTAATCGGTTTTCCAGTTCGTATGGCTACTACCGAGGGCAGTTCTTCAGGAGGAAATATGGCGCCGTCCTCATAAAATATGTGCCATTCGCTATCGAACGGTGTTGTGCCGACTAGTTTATCGCAGTCCAACTCGAACAAAGAACAGGCTGCCCGGTTAGCAAAGATTACTTTCCCCTCATGATCTTGTATAATCACACCAGCCGAGATTGCCTCTAGCCGATAGCGGAAGCATCTTTCATTCTCGATATCATTTTTACCGGGCACATATATAGGCCGGACTACCGGTTGCTTGTCCATAATTATATCCTGTTGAATATTGTTCACAATTGTGCTGAACTATGGTATTGTTCCCCTTTTGAAGGCTTGTGATTCATGGGCAGCCAACAGCTGCCGTCTGTCTCCCATTTGATTTTTGCTACCAATGTTATATACTATTTCTACATGCTCTGCTGCCTGGGGAGTATGTTTGGGGGATCTCGAAGTGCCTAGGGGCAAGATTCTCGTTATATGTGACGAGGAAGACATCCGGCAAACGATCGGGGCGGCCTTGATCGGCAGGGGCTACGAGGTTATACTCGCCGCGTCCCGCGAGCGAGAACCCTCTGCCGCGTGCCTCGATGTCATCATCTTGGATACGGACAATTCCGAAACCGACAGCATCCGCGCGTGCCAGGAACTGCGTTCTTCCGTATATGCTCCGATCATTCTTCTCAGCTCGCGGCATGAGGAAACCGATGTGGTGCTAGGCTTGGGGGTGGGGGCGGATGTTTACCTTACCAAGCCGATTAGGATACCGGTCCTGATTGCTTATGTCGATTCACTGGTTCGTCGTGAGACTCTCTACACGGAGCGACAAAAATGTTCGGGAGAGCTCCATATACAGGATCTGACTCTTGACCTTCTGGGCTGTGAACTCAAACGCGATGGTACAACTATTCCCCTCTCACCAACCGAGTTCCGCCTGCTCCATTTGCTTGCGAAGAACGCAGGCCGTGTGCTCACCCGCGACCAGCTCCTGGAGAGCGTATGGGAGATGCGCGGCGAAGAAATTTATTCGCGCACTGTCGATGTCCACATCGGCCGGCTCCGAAAAAAGCTGGGCGACGACCTCCTCCATCCTCACTACATAATCACCGTCCCTGGTCTCGGCTACAAAATCCCCAACCGATGATGGTCCAGGGAATAGCTTTTTTATAGATATCAGCTTTCAGCTGTTAGCTATTCCCTTTTCCCCTTGTTCGCTAGCTCGAATTGTGCTATAACATACGGGTTTACATGTCGCAGCTCAGGAGCATAATGTTATGGCTATTAAACTGATCCTCGATACGGATATCGGAACGGATATCGACGATGCATGGGCGCTGGCGCTGTGCCTGGCGTCCGATGAGATCGATCTTATCGGGGTAACTCTGGTGCATGCCGACCTCGATACTCGAGCTAAAATCGCGCTTAAAATGCTCAAGCTTGCCGGTAGAACCGATGTGCCTGTTTACAAAGGGTTGTCAAATCCCCTTACCCCGGGGGCTAAGCTCCACTGGCCAGGGCATGAGGGCACGGACACCGATTTTTCTGATATTTCGGGTATGGAAGCTCCCGAAGGAGCCATTGAATTTATCAATGATACGCTCGATAGATACCCGGGCGAGGTGGTGCTGGCTTCCATAGGACCGATGACGAACGTCGCCGCAGCCATTCAACGCGATCCCGCTTCGATGCGAAAAGCGCGCAGATTCGCAATTATGGCCGCGAATTACACGGGTGAAGGACCGGAGAATGCCGCGCCTGAGCATAACGCTGTCGTCGATCCCGTGGCGACGAAGGCGGTTTTCGAGTCTGATATAACGTCTACCGTCGTTGGGCTGAATGTGACGGGGAAGGTGGTCATACGCGAGAGCGACGTAGAAAAGCTGGTGGGAACGCCGTTCGGTGACTACCTCGGCGCTATGACCCGCCAGTACTACGGAATAGCCGGACGCGATTACACATTTATGCACGATCCGCTGGCTATCGCTACCGAGATCGATCGTTCCGTGGTAAATATGCGGAAAATGCGCGCCGAGGTGCTCGTTGACGGTCGTATCATCTTCTCGCATGACAATAATGGGCCTCTCGACGTGGCTGTCGACGTAGATGTGGAGAAGTTCGAGCAATTGCTGTTTTCAAAAGTCGATTCATTGGTGAAGAAAGGGGTTTAGCAGAAATGCAGGTAGGGATTCTCACTGCGCCGTTCGGCGCCGAACCACTGGAGAATATCATCGAGTTTGCGGGTAAGAATGGTATCGACGCACTGGAGGTTGCTGCGGGACCGGGCTCGAAGCAGCTGGACATTACGAACCTTTCCGATGCTCGTGTTGCGGAACTGAAGAAACTGCTGGAAGCCAATAATGTGGTTATTTCCAGCATTGCGTGGTACAACAATATGACCGACCCGAACGACCGCGAGCAGAGGGAGAAGAATTTCCGAATGCTTGTAGATTGCGCGGAAAAGATGGAGGTTGGGGTAGTTTGTACGCTTGCCGGGATGCCGGTTGCGGGTAAAGACAAATTCAAGACAATAGAAGAGGATTGCGCTGTAGTTTTTCCGCCGATTGTTGAATATGCGGCTTCAAAGGGTATTAAGGTCGCATTGGAGAACTGGTATGCCACGTGTCTGCAGGGGCTCGCGCATTTCGATAAGATGTTCGAGGTCGTCCCGAACGAGAACTTCGGCCTGAACTTCGATCCTTCGCACCTGATGTGGCAGGGAATAGATTATATAGCGGCGGTGGACCGGTTCGCGAAGCGGATTTTCCACACGCATGCGAAGGATACCGAGATTAAAGATGAGAAACTTGCCTATCTCGGGAACCAGATGGGCGGTTGGTGGCGGTATGTAATACCGGGGTTCGGCCGTGTGAAGTGGGGAGAATATATCGCGGCGCTGAGGCGCAACGGCTATAACGGTGTTCTTTCCATAGAGCATGAAGATGGCGCTCTTGGTAGAGAAGAAGGCTTCATCAAGGGTAAGAACTATCTAAAATTATTCGCATAGCAGTTATCGGCTGATCGCCGCTAACTTATTGGTGGTCGCGTTGGAACAGCAACCTGAAGGATGGATCGGACTTAGAAAAGTAGCTGAAGCCTGCTGGGCTCAGGCGAGAGCGGATTACGCCGCATCGGTCACGCTGCTCGATGCGGGGGTCTATTTCGCGAGCGTGTTCTTTGCTCAACAGGCGGCTGAAATGGCTCTAAAGGCAGCAAACATCCAGAAGCTGCAGAAGATTCCGCGCGGCCATAACCTCATCCAGATGTGCAATGCGCTCGAAGCTCCGCTGGAGGTGATGAACGCCGCGGCGGAGCTTAATCCTGAGTTCCTCGCCACGCGCAGCCCCGAGGCCGTGAGCGGTGTTCCCGCTCAGAACTACGACCGCAAATCCGCCAGGATGCACCTGAGAATGGCTCAGACAATAGTGGACTGGATCAAAGCAAGCCTGTACTAGTATTCAGTTAAGTTGAGTCTCGCGGATGTCCGTCATCTCAGACAAGTTCAGCATGGCGTAATTGTGAATCTGCGGTACTCACCGGTATTGAGCATTAAGCATCTATAATTTGCCTTCAAGCTCTTTCACAAACTCCGCATCTACAGGAAACCCGCACTGCTTTGCGGTCTGAGCTTCCTGCTTTGCCTCCGCATAATCGCCTCGCGCATACAGCGCCATTGCGAGCGAATTATGCGCCGCTCCCCAATTGCTCTTTATCCTGGCCGCATTGCGAAGATAACCGATCGCTTCATCAAGCCTGCCCTGCTGCTGGAGCGTTATCCCCAGCAGGTAATGTGCTTCAGCGAAACCGGGATCGATCTCCGTGGCTTCGGTAAGGTGTGATATCGCCTCATCGGTCTTGCCGCGCTGCAGGAGCAGCATTCCAAGCCTGCACTGCGGTTCCGCCTGCTCCGAGAATATCCTCAGGCAAGTTTTGATCTCACTGATTGCTCCATCGATATCACCTTTAGCCGCGAGTGCGAGTCCGATGTTATAATGAGCTTCCGGATAATAAGGCTCCGTCTTGAGTGCGCGCCTGAACTCCGCGAGCGCCTCGTCGATCTTGCCCTGCTTTGCGAGGATCGTGCCGAATCCGTTGTGCGCTTCCGGTAAATCCGGATTTATCTTCAGCGCATTTCTATACTCACTAATCGCCTGATCGAGTCTGCCCTCATTTCCGTAAATCCACCCGAGCGCATTATAGACCCTTGTCATGCCCGGTTTATCCTGCTGTGCTGAATTGAGCAGCGCAAGGGCTTCATCACGCTTGCCATCGCTCAGCAGCGCGTCGGCTAACCAGCAGCGGATGGTATTATTACCGCCGGTCGCATCGTATGCGTGAACGCAGAGCGCAGTGGTGCTCCGCCAGTAACCGACCTGGAACCATGTGCTCACCATAAGAGCAATGATAATTACCGCGGCAGGAATTGCGAGGATCCAGGTTTTACTCGGGCCCGCCAGCCGCGATAAAATTGCCGGAACACACCATGCAATTGCGATGAAGAGCCCGATGAGCGGCACATAGGTGAATCTGTCCGCTATGGCATGCCCGCCGATCTGTACGAGTCCGATTACCGGCAGCAGGGTAATGACGTACCACAACCATCCCACCGTTATATACGCGGCCCTTCGCGCGGCTTTGATCGAGAAGTAAGTCAGCAGGATGAACACGCTCGTGCAGATGACCGTGAGCCATACGGGAATGGTGGTCCCGGGGTGGGGGTAGAGAAAAATGAGATTCCGCGGCCAAAGCATTTTCTCGATATAGGTGATATATGATACGAACGCATTGGCTACACGCACGCCCATCGAGTAGGTGTCATAGGTGCGTATCGCGCCACCGACCTGCTGTGCCGCGAAAGTCACAGCGCAAGAAGCCGCCGCAATTGCAAACAGCGGGATTTTCTCTACGATCAGCCTTCTCAGCCCTTCCTGCCCCCGCTTCAGCGGCCAATAGTCCATCATCATAAGCACGATCGGTATCGACACGAGCATCGGTTTGCACATCAGCCCGAGCATGAGCAGCAGCGCGACCACCACATACCGCCCCGCCCTTGGCTTATCTGCATACCATACATAAGCCCACATCGTGAGCAGCCAGAACATCGTGCTCAGCATGTCTTTCCGCTCTGAAACATGCGCGACCGACTCCACATGCAGCGGGTGTAGAGCGAAAAGCGCCGCCACGAACGCGCTGCGCCACGTGCTCCTGGTCATTCGCATAAGCAGCAGGAAGAGCAGCACCGAGTTCACAATGTGGAAGAGGACATTTGTGAGGTGGTGCCCGCTGGGGTTCAAACCATAAACCTGGCAATCAGCCATGTGTGAGATCCAGACCAGCGGGTCCCAGTTGCCGCTATAAAAAGAGAAAGCCCAGCGTATACTCTGTAGTGTCAACCCCTGGTTGACGTGGTGGTTATTAGGAATATAAACCGCGTCATCAGGACCTGCGAACGGATAATTCGTCGTTCGCAGGTATACCATGAGAGTCGCGAAGATTAAAAATACACATATCAGCAGAGGTAAGCGTGACCCCGCCGACGATATCTTCGCTGGTATCTCATGCCTGGTCTGAGCAACAGTATCAACACCACGGCGTTTCGAGCTTCGTGTATTCATCAACTCAAGTGTATGACCTGTCCCGTTACATGTCAAACTTTATCAGCAGGATATGCTCTAGAGGCGGAGGCTAAATTGTTCTATGTGAATTTGTTACTTAACACCACCTGGCTAATTGGTTATATTACCAATTAAGTAGAGGATTGCGAAATCGATTACCGAAGAGCAAATGACAATAGCTAGTGGGTCAATTGTAACGTCCGGCGCCTTTATCTCATATTCTCCAGTGTATTAGCAGATTCGATCTTATCTGTTATCTAAGGAATCGTGGCATGAACACTCTCGTGACTGCTACGCAGCACCTCTCGCAGCCCTGCGGACCGCTGCAGGAAGCGGGTGTCGAGAATGTCGAGTTTCTAAAGGATGAGATCGAGCATATACCGCTTCCGGATTCCTCTGTCGACGTGATCATCAAATAAATCTTTCAACCGATAAGGACCAGGTTCTGCGCGAGGCTAACTGCGTATTAAAGCCCGGTGGTCGGTTTGCGGTAGCGGATATCGTCCTGAGCAAACCGCTCTCACCTGTGGCTCAAAAGCACCTTGCGCTGTGGGTCGGGTGCGTTGCAGAGGCGCTGGAGATAGATAATTATAAAGCTAAACTCCTCGCTGCCGGTTTCTCGAACCCCGATGTGGAGATCGTAAAAACATATTCTATGGAAGACACCAAAGGCCTTGTGGCGGAGGATCTTATCGATGAACTCGGCAGGGAAGAGACCGAGAAGCTGATGAGTTCTTTTGTCAGTGCATTTGTGCGAGCAATAAAGCCGATCCGCTGTTCCTGCTGTGGATAAGTCAGGAAGGTAACTGCGTACGCCGAGAGTAAGAAGACTAACGTGAAAGATAAAAGACCTGTAATCGCAGTAACTCCCGGTGATCCCGCGGGTATCGGGCCGGAGATCGTTCTTGGGGCGCTTGGGGATGAGGATGTCTACGAAAAGTGCATCCCCGTTATCATTGGCCATGCGGGGGTCCTTCGCCGCTGTTCGGAAGCTTCGGGCATATCCGCCGGCGAGATCGTGGCGATAGATTCACCACGCAAAGCCAAAGGCGAACACGGGACAATTGAAATAATCCACGTCGAGACTCCGGGGATGCAGGATATAGTTCCAGGTGAACTCAGCGCGGATGCCGGAGCCGCATCCGATGCGTTCGTGCGCCGCGCCTGCGAACTTGCCATAAGCAGTCAAATCGACGCCATCTGCACCGCTCCGATAAATAAGGAAGCGCTTCGACTCGCGGGGGTGACTCATATCGGCCACACCGAGATGCTGGAATCCTACCTCGGCGCCGAGAACCCGCTGACACTATTCATAACCGAAAATATGCGGATTTTCTTCCTCTCTCGCCACCTCTCGCTTCGGCAGGCGATAGACTACATCACCACCGACCGCGTTTACGACTTCATCAAGCGCGTTCACTCCGCGATGACGGACTTCGGTTTTAAGAACCCGTCGATAGGGCTCGCTGCGCTGAACCCTCACGCAAGCGACGGCGGCCAGTTCGGCGATGAAGAAGCTCTTTACCTGACCCCCGCCGCGCGCAGGGCGAGAGAAGAAGGGATCAACGTGACCGACCCTATCGGCGCGGACTCAGTCTTCGCAATGGCTCTCGAGGGGAAGTTCGATTGCGTGATCTCGCTCTACCACGACCAGGGCCACATCGCCGCCAAGACCCGCGATTTCTATGGCACCGTAACCGCTACCCTCGGCCTGCCCGTCCTGCGTACCTCCGTAGACCACGGCACCGCCTTCGACATAGCCTGGAAAGGTATCGCCAATCCCGTGAGCATGAAATCGGCGATCCTTGCGGCGGTAGATATGTTGAATAAGGCTGCGGCTAAGTAGAGTTCGTTTATTATTGGGAGCTTGCTTTTTAATCGTGAAAGCGCGAAAGGACGAAAACACGAAAAGGGAATAAGGAATAGGTAATAGGTAACAGATATAATTACCCGCCAGTGCTGAGTAGGCTTATCTTAGCTATTAATCCCGTATGGGCTATGGTAGCCGTATCCCTTGGACGGCAGTGCCCGAAGGGTGCGAGAGTCGAAGCACGGTTTACGAAGGTACAGACTTATAAACTTTATCTCTACGAAACCGCTCTTACCTTCCCTCCAAATCCTCAGCCACCTTCAAATACTCCTTGCTCAGCTTCCCTTCTTCAACCGCCTGCCTGATGGCGGGAGCGGCGGATGGATCGCCTAGATCTCGAAGCAAATTCGCGGCTGTATAAACCCACCAACTCCAGTTCGGGCCCGCGACTATGTTGATGAGGCCCGGAACCGCTTCGCGCCGGCCTATCCGCCCCAGCGCAATCGCCGCAGTGTTCCAGGTGGGGTTTCTTTGTAATTCTGCGATTAGCACATCGGCTGCGGCGGGGGTCGGATGATTCATCAGGATGTGCATGCCGGGTTTGCCGCTTTTGACCATCTCTATTGCTCGCGAAGTGAGCACGTCGATCTCACCCATCGATTCCAGCGCAGAGATCAGCGCGTGGTTTGTTCTGAGATCATCGCTGGGAATTGCGGTGGCAATGGCGCCGGCGGCTTCGTGGAGTTGGAGCTCCGCTATCGCCTTCGCTGCTTCGCGCTGGACCGAGGCATCGGCATCATCCAGACAGTCAATGAGGCTTTTGGCTCCGGCACGGAACTTAATGTCGACAATCGCTCGGATCGCGGATTTTCTTACCTCCGCGTCAGAGTCCGCCAGCAGCGCTACAGCCTCCGGTCCCGCGCTTTTTACCTCAGCCCGAGCAAGCAGCATGATGGCGGCGGCCCGTAACGCCGGAGAGTCATCACGTAGATACGCCCGCGTTATGTCATCATCGAGCGACTCCCCTCCCGGTATCTTCTGCTCAGTTAACATGCCGGATGGAACAAGCCGTTTAGCGATCTCCAGAGCCCGCTCTTCCGCGAGCCATTTGAGCAGCGGGTCGAGCGTTCCGGTGCATTCCCCCACGTGTGTCGCAATCCTCGCCATCGGTGGGAAGATATCAGGGTGATTTGCCAGCACCTGTGTTACCGGAGGGAGTTCCCACACGCTGCGGTCTGCATCTTTGTAGTTATTGATCGAGTCAATGATCTCGCGCACGGCCTGCTTTATCTCCGGCTCCTGCGCCACCTCAATAGCGCATGTGAAAGCGTGCAATATCCCAACTCCCGAACTCAGCATCTCACCCAGCGAACGAAATAACGTGCAGAGTTCAATATCCCTTTGGATATTCCTCGATTCGATACACCTAACCAGGTTAGCAAGGCTGAGTTCGAGCATTCCGCCGACCTCGCCGACATTCACCAGCGCAACGGCCTCGGGGGTCTGCAGCGCAGGTTCGTTGCGCAGAGCATCCGAGAGCGTGCTGCCGGATTCCACCGATAATCTGACCTTCGCAGCAGCGTCGCGTATGGTTTGGGAGTAGTTGCCCTCGCTCAGCATCAGAAGTGACCTGACGAGTGTGATCCCGGCGTCGATCATCTCACTGAACTCCCGATACCACCGCGCCAGCTCCAGCCGGTGATTCAGTGACCTGCTGAACTCCTCACCCGGTTCATCTTTCCTTACGCTCCGTTTCGCCATATATACCATCTCCTTTTGGAGGCCTGCTCTCGCATCTCTTATCCTCGCCTTCACCGCCGCGAGCGATATCTCCAGGAACTCCGCTATCTCCGCCTGCTTCATTCCCTCTATAAAGAAGAGAATTGCGGCGCTGCGGGCGCCGTTGGGGAGCCGGTCGATTGCCTCGCGAGCCGCGTCCGCTGCAGGATCGCCTGCAACCGATTCTCTCATCTTATCGATCATTGCCGGCGGCATCGGAATCTCGCTCAATCTGCGCAGGTGCATTTTACATATATTCGCTGTAATTGCCGCTACCCACGCGCCGAATTTCTCCGGTTCCCTGAGGCTGCGAATCGATATATAAGCCTGTACGAACGCATCCTGCGCAATATCCAGAGCAGCTTCACGCTCAGCGCGAGGTGATAGATCCTGCTCCGATATCTTGCCGCCAGCTCGCTAAAAGCGCTATCGTCGCCCGCGGCAGCCCTTATCGCAAGTTCTCCGTCATTCGGTTCCAAAGATATTTCGCCTCCATGCAGGTAGTTGCATGTGGGTGTCGAAAAGATAGGTCAGTGATTGTTGGAAGATTTATAGGACTGTAATGTTCGCGCCTGCCGGCTATTGACACTATGTATCTTGAGTCGTAAACTACCTCTACTATGGTTCTCGGGGGGGATTGATATGTACTGCACGGCATGTGGTAATAATAACTCCGATAACGCTCAGTTCTGCACGCACTGCGGTGCGCGGCTGGCTTCGGGCATGCAGCAGCCGATGGCTGCTCCACCCATTAAAGCCAAATCTACGAACGTCGTTGCTATAGTTATAATAGCTGTTGTAGGCGTAACGCTGTTTATGATCGCGGTCCTTGCCGCGATCTTGTTTCCTGTGTTTAGCCGCGCGCGTTACGCCGCAATGCAGGAAAGCTGCCACTACAACATCAAAGCTCTCGGAACTGCCGTAGATTTATATTCAAATGATTGGGACAACGCCTATCCTCCGGCTTCCAAGTGGTGCGATAGCCTGGGAGCCTATGTGAAAGACCCGATGTGGTATAAATGTCCCGCGGTCCAGAATCTGAGATGCGGCTTCGGCTTCAACTCGAACCTGACAAAGCAGTCTCAGGCTCCCGTTCCATATCTGGTATTGTTGTATGAAGCCGACGGCGGATGGAACGCATCCGGTGGTCCCGAGGCTATGATCACTCAACCGAGGCACCTCGGGCGCAGCATTCTCTTTATCGATAACCATGTATCCAGGCTTATGGGAAACGATACCAGCCAGTTGAAATGGACGACAACGGGTCCTTGATTTCTCCGAAAGTTTCAGTCCTTATCCCGGTTCACAACGCGGAACGAACCGTCCGCGCGGCTGTCGGCAGCATCCTGCGCCAGACCTTTGCTGACTTCGAGCTAGTGATCGTAAACGACGGCTCGACCGATTCCACACCGGCGATTCTCGAATCCATCGCCGGGGATGAACCCCGTGTACGCCTTATCCACACCCCTCAGCGCGGGATCATCCACGCGCTTAACATCGGTATCGCGCACTGCTCCGGCGAGCTTGTTGCGAGGATGGACGCCGATGATATCTCGCATCCCCGCCGCATAGAGCTTCAGGTCGGGATGATGGATGCCGACCCACAGCTCAGCGTCTGCTCCTGTTTTATCCGTATGTTCCCGCGAAAGGACCTTCTTGGTGGGCTCGTGCGCTATGAAGAGTGGCTCAATTCGCTCGTGACTCATAAAGAGATCACCCGCGATATCTTCATCGAAAGCCCCATCGCGCACCCGAGCGCGATGGTCAGGCGGTTCGAATTGATCGAGGTCGGCGGATACCAGGAGCGCGGATGGGCGGAGGATTACGATCTATGGCTGCGCTATTATACCGCGGGTAAGCGCTTCGGGAAGGTGAAATGCTCTCTTCTCGCGTGGCGGCAAGCCGAAGGGAGGCTTACATTTACCGACTCCCGCTACTCGGTCGAAAACTTCCTTCGAGCAAAAGCCCACTACCTAGCTATCAAGCTGAAGGACTGCAATCGGCCTATTTTGCTCTGGGGCGCGGGAAAGACAGGCCGCAGGATCAGCAAGCACCTCCCTCGCGAAGGCGTGGATATAGAAGCGATCATCGACATAGACCGCAAAAAAATTGGCCGCTCCCTCCGAGGTAAACCGATCGTGAGCCACGAGCACATTCCCAATATGCCCAACGCTTATGTCATAGCCGCCGTAAGCTCGCAGGGGGCCAGGAAATTGATACGGGAGCAGCTGAGGGCTTATGGATTGAATGAAGTAGATGATTTTATCTGTGCGGCTTAGTTGTCCTCACGGTCACGTGCGATTCCGCTCTACGTATGTGTTCTCTTTCCCGCAGCCATTGTTCTTTGTGCTTGATCATCCTCCAGACGAAACTCGCAGCAATCAACTCAGGCATTGAAAATAGCAATATCAACAGTACTCCGATGCCGTCCAGCGCAACAGCCATTGTAAGCATCGATCTTGCCGCCAGCAATGCGATTCCAACGAGCACTACGGCCAGCGCTTCGTAGCAGAGCAGTTCTTTGCGAGTGCATGATGTGCATCTGTAGAGCTGTGATCCGTCGTCATATACATATCGTGGGTCGACTGCGTTGCCGCAAATCGCGCACCGTGAGTTGGAGGCATACAACCTCGCTCTCGCGTAGAGAAATGCTATTGGGGGCCAGATAACGATAAACATCATCAGACTGGATATGGAGTTGTCGATTCTCAACAGTTCTCTCCCGCTGTGGTGCAGGCTGTATAATGCGGAGAAAACTAGAAATCCAATCACAATGACTGGAATTGTGAAGATAATGCAGGCAGCTATATGGTTGGTGAGGAGGCTGGGCGGGATCTTATTCCTGATCTCAGCCCAAGGCTCCGTCGGCTTTTGCTCAGATTCCTTTCCGCTATTATCAGAAGGCGTTGATTGCCTGTTTACTGTTCGCCAACGGATCAGGCGGATAATGATCACCAGCACCATAGGCAGCAGGACTATCCACCATGCGTTGGGAAATAGCCGTTCTGCGATCCATTCAATTAGATGTGCCGCTATCAATTCCATATAAATATTTTCGCCGGCAATGCCCGAAGACCTGCTAATATGCGGCAATATGAACCATACGCCAGAAAGCCCGAACGGGAGGCCGTCTCCGTCCGGGCTTTCTTCGCCCCCCTCAGGGGCT
>Ga0123519_10000149_pt1 | contig 115381 bp, 107 predicted proteins | sample YelNatPaOPRAMG02_FD_87396 | JGI IMG/M metagenome (GOLD analysis project Ga0123519, IMG submission 87396) | Hot spring microbial communities from Yellowstone National Park - Yellowstone National Park OP-RAMG-02 (version 2) | ecosystem: Environmental > Aquatic > Thermal springs > Hot (42-90C) ... | reverse complement strand
TCTATCTTTTCAAAAAAATCCACTACGAGATAGATGACCCAGAAGGCCGCCAGGCTCAGCAGCACGATTTTAAGGTACTCCCGGGCCACATACTTCTCCAGGATCCGGGGCCGAAGGCGGAGCTGAGATGCCATAATCAGCTTATACCAGATTGAACCTTGCTTGATAAGAGGGGAGATTAGTCTAGATGCCGGCGGAAACCGGCGGACAACTGCTTGGGCTGGAGAATAGTTAGGCAAGACTTACGCCATACGCCCCCCATCAGGCGGCCTGTTTAACTTACCACCCCAAACGCCCCCGGGGTTCCCGGGAGTGCCTTAAAGTCTCGGAAGGCATGGAGCCACCGGGCCGAGGCAGCTTCATCAGGTCCTGTATCTCCTGGCGAACCTTGTCCTCCAAAAGACCAGACACCGCGCCACCCGGACCTTCCTCCTGCGCCTGTACCTTTCCCTCGGATGGGTGAGTGGGCTTGACTGGCGGGGCTGAGCCCGGGGAGCCCGCAGGCTTTTCCGGTTCCGGGGTACCAGCGGGGGAATCTGAGGGGGTTTTCTGGGGCCTGATAAGATTTTCCAGAGTGGGGTCAAGTTTCAACGAACCCGCCTGGGATTTATCCGGAAACAGAACAACTATCCCTACCCGACGGTTCTGGACATCCATGGGGTCTTCGGGATTACGCAACTTCTGATCTGCATAACCCTTGATGGACTGTATCTGGCCCGGTCTGAGATGGGCCGCCTCCATTACCCGCCGGGCGGCGTTGGCTCGGTCGGCGGACAATTCCCAGTTGGTGTAGTTGGGGGTACCGTAAGGGCGGCTGTCGGTGTGCCCTTCAATGATTATCTGGTTGGGAACCTTGGCCAACTCCTGGGCTATGTGCTGCAGCAAGGCCTTGGTTTCCGGCTTGAGATTGGCACTGCCCACTTCGAAAAAATGGGAGTTTTCCCGATCCAGAAGCTCGATGCGCAATCCCTCATTATTAATTTCCAGAAGCACCTGCTCCTTTAGCCGGCCTAGGTCAGGCAGTTGGGCAATAACCTCGATAATGCGCTTTTTTACCTCTTCCATGGCCTTCTCTTGGATCGCCAAATCCGGAGTGAGGGGAGAAGGGGTCTGCAATTCCTGGCTGTGCCCCGGAGTAGGCATCTCGCCCCCCATGTCGCTGCTTTCCATCAACCCGGAGGCGCCGGGGAGCAGGCCCGGGTTTTTGAAATATTGGGCCACATTCTGGCGAATGGACTGACTTTGGCTCATGATCCAGAGCACAATGAACAGTGCCATCATGGCGGTGACAAAATCGGCGTAGGCCACCTTCCAGGCCCCGCCATGGGCACCATGATGGGCCTTTTTCTTCTTGACGATTCTTGGCTCTGCAGGTTCTGGATGGGTTGTGGCCATAAGCCCTTTTGCCTCTGGTAGCCCTCCCGGTTAGGTGTGGTGCCTTTGCCAGCGATTTCAGGAAGGCTGAGATTTTTCCGGCTGGAAAGAGACTTTCCTCCCGGCCTTTCTCCCCTCAGGCCTTTACCTTGATGGCCCGGCAGGCCTCTTCCACCTCGGAAAAGGTGGGACGCAAGTCGCTGACGATAACCCGGCGGGCGAATTCCACCGCCACGATAGGGGGCATGCCTTTGGCATAGGCCACCACTCCGGCCTTGATGGCCTTGAGGGCCACCTCCGACATGGCGGCCTGATGTTCAATCTGGGCGCTAATGGGTTGGACAAAGCCATAGCACATAAGAACCCCAAGGAAGGTGCCCACCAGCGCCGCCCCCACTTTGTGCCCCACCTCTGAGGCCGGGCCGCCGATGGCCTGCATGGTGAGCACGATCCCCAAAACCGCGGCCACAATCCCCAGGCCTGGGAGAGAATCACCGATACGGGCCAGGTTGCTTGAGGGCTTCTTCCCCTCCTCCTCCTGCACTTCCAGATCCGCCTCCAGGAGGGCTTCCAGCTCCAAGGGGGGGACTCCCCCTACTACCAGGAGTTTCAGAGAATCCACCAGAAATTCCAGGGCATGGTGATTTTGCAGGATAACCGGATACTTGCTAAAGATCTCGCTCTCCTCGGGCTTCTCCACATGCTGCTCCAGGGTGAGAAGCCCCTTCACCCGGGCGGTCTGAAAGATTTCATAGAGCAACTGCAAAAGCTCTTTGTATTTTTCCGGGGAAAAGTCCTGGGATTTAATGGAACCCAGGGTGTACCGGATCATCTTCACCAGGGTGGTTTTGGGGGTGGAAATGAGAAGGGCCCCGGCAGCCGCCCCGCCGATGATTATAAATTCCGCCCATTGCATAAGGACAAGAAAATTCCCCCCTTCCAGGAGGAATCCTCCCAGGACCGAAACCAATACTACCACGATACCGACAATAACCAGCATGGAGAGCTCGGAAGTGAATCTTTCGGGGGAATTCCCCTCCCCCCCATCAACCTTTTTATCGGATGCCGAACAGCACTTCTTAAAACCCGCAAAGCCCCAAGCTCCCCTTGCCAAAAGGGGGTGGCGCTCTTATAATCTTGACAGAACTTGGAATTTTAAGGGGAGGACCGAGGTATGCCGACTTACGAGTATCTTTGCAGCAACTGCGGCGAGGAATTCACCCGCGTCATGAGCATCAGTGAACACGACAGTGCCAAGGTCACCTGCCCCAAGTGCAACTCGGCAGAGGTCAGGCAGCAAATGACCACCTTCACCCCCAAAACCTCCCGCAAAAGCTGAAGGCCCTTAGGGCCGCCATTGAGTTATCGTGGCACCATCTTGCGCCAAATGAAGAGTCACCAGGCCTTGCCGGGTGTAAAAAACCGACAGGGTCCCGGTTGGTGGTAGGGTTTCCGCCTCCCTGGCCCCGTAGAATATCAGGTTCTTGGCAGGAAACCGGGGCAATAGCTCAAGGGGAAGGCTTTCCGGGGCAATCAGTGCCTCCAACTCACTCAGAGGCGGCCCTTTCCCACCTTCAGTCCCGTGGCGCAGGGGCGGCAGGATGAGCACCTGCCGCCCGGCGCTCTCCACCTTCAAGGCCATTTTTTGCACAGGCGCCAGTCTTACAAATTCCAGGCTGACCTCTCCCAGGCGTAGCGGGGACTTCATCTGCCCCAGGTCCTGAGCGGGACGACCGGCATCCCCCAAAAGGTTCATCAAAGTTACGGCCATTCCGGTAGGCCTGGGTCCCTGCCACCACAAGCCCCCCACCTGGAAATGCTTTACCAGGGCAAGCAGTTCCAACACGTTGCGGGGATTTAGCTCCAAAGCCACAAGCGCGTCCAGGCGGCGGAACTGTCTCCAGTTAAGGTATCCAGGTAATGGCCCCGGCCCCCCGCCCTCCCATCCCGGCGGAGTGGGCCAGGCAGCGCTTACCACCAGCCGTTGGCCGGAAGGGGCAACCACCAGACCCGCCAACCCGGAGTTACTGTCCAGGACGGTGATTTCGCAGGCTTTGGCCGGTTGCCTCAAGGGAAGGCTTATGCTGACGATCAGAGCCGAAACCGTTAAGGCGGTCCCCACCCAGGTCCACCATCTTCGGTGCCGCGGGAAGAGGAAAAGGACCAGCGAGTATAGGAGGATGATTTGGGTCCAGGAGGGAGTGGGCACAGCAAGGCCGCTGCCAGGAAGGCGGGCTACCCAGGAAATCAAAGTGTAACCCAGAGTTACTGGAATTTCCCCCACCGTCAGGAAAAGGCGGGCCAAGGGAGTGAGAGCCGCGGCTTCGGCCAGCACCGCCATCTCGCCCAGTGGCAGGGCCGCCATCAAGACCAAGGGAATCACTGCCAGGTTCACCAGAAAGCCGTAGAGGGAGACCACCTGAAAATGGTGGGCCACCAGCGGGGCGGTGGCCAGGGAGGCCGCTCCCGATACTGCCAGGGCCTCCCTGGCCCATCGTCCCAAACGGGCCAGCCAGACCCTACCATTTCCCTCAGCAAATGGGGTTCCCTTAGTCTTAAACCACTGGGGCACCAAATAGAGGATCCCGGCCACCGCAGCAAAAGATAACTGAAAGGACACGGAGAACAGGCGAAGGGGGCTCAGAACCAGAATAACCAGGGCGGCCAGGGCCAGACCACTCCAGATTTCCCGGGGCCGCCCTAAAAACACTAGGAAGAGATAGGCCAACACCATGATTTCGGCCCGCTGGGTGGAAGGGGAGCCCCCCGCCAGGTGGGCGTAGCCCACCACCGGAACCACGGCGGCCAGCGTGGCGAGCTTCAGGGCATTCACTCTGAGAAGCAGCCAGGGGAAGCGCCGGAGCAGCCAGAATACCCCGAAATAGGTGACCGCGGCCACCGCGCCCAAGTGCATGCCGTTGATTACCAAAATATGGCTGGTGCCGGTGCGGGCCAGGTTCTCCCGCATCTCCGGAGTTACCTCCCCCTGATCCCCCAACAGCATGGAAAGATAGATGGCCCGGGGGTATAGGGGCATTTGGGCCAGAAGCCGGCGGACCCCGCCTCTTAAGCGTTCGGCCAAGGATATGCTCTCCCGGGAGCCCAAGAGCACCAGATGCCCCGGGTCGCGCAGGTACATCCGGCGAAAGACGCCCTCCGCGGCCCACTGTCGTGTCCGGTTTGGGGCTCCAGGATTTTTCGGATCCCGGAATTCCCGGAGCTTTCCCCGGACCACCAGCCGGGTTCCCACTGGCGGGGGGGTGAATGGCGCCGTGTGAAGCAGAACCAGACCCTCAAGCCTTTCCCAGCCCCGGGGGCCTTTCCAAGCCTCCGCCCTAAAAAAAAGACGCGTCTCCTCTGAAGTCACCCGGCTGGGACGGGCCAGCCGTCCGGCCAGCACCAACTCCTCCCCCAAGGGCAGGCTGGCCACATGTCCGGAGTAAAACCGGGGTGTCAGGGAGCTGTGATAAAACCCTGCTCCCAGGACCGCAAAAAAAAACAGGGGCAGGAACCAGAAACTCTGACGGGCCAGATATAATCCGGCCAGAAACACCCAGAAAAGGGCGGAAACCCACAAAAGGCCGTTCCCAGGCGCCTTAAATCCCCAAGCCCCGGCCACCAGCCCCCCCATCAAAGCCAAGACCACCGGGAACAGGGGACGCTTCCAGGCAGAATGGGTTCCCTTAGATTCCGGCGGAACCTGACCCGCCTCAACCTTTAAACTTCCCAAGGAAATTTCCTTTAAAGTTAATGAGGTTTAAGTCCGATAGACCTTAATAATAATAAAAAGAAAGATCTTTATGGCAATTTAAATTATTATTGAAAACCGGAGGCAACTTGTTGAGAGGATCAATAAATCAGGTTAAGTCTCTCGGGCCGGAAGAACCGCAAGCCTTTGGCTCCCAACCCCCTGATCCCTGAAGCAGGTTTCTTTTCTTTTTAAAATCGGGGCTTTTCAGAGCCTGAGGGCATTTCCCCCTTGACAGACCCTGCGATTACTGGAATAGTGGTGCTTTAAGAAGGTTAAGGAATTTTTTTGCTCCTATGCGCTTTTGGTCTTTAGTGCTGGCGGCGGTGCTTTTGTGGGCCGGGATGGCGCCGGAGGCCGTTTGCGGGTCTGATCTTAAGCGCACTTCAGACGGCTCCTTGGTGCTTGGGGGGCTTGACCCCAAGGGAGGCGCCACTGACCAACAGGACCTCTTGCACACCATTCTCAGTCGGGAAGTCCAGGTTTTTATTCTACGCCATACCAAAAGAGTCTGGCCCCGGCCCTATGTCCTGGGGCAGTCCATGTTGCCCCGCTCCTTGGGAACTTCACGAAATCTGGCGAACCCCTACCTGGAAGGCCTGATCCAGAAATACGCCAGGCAACACGGGGTAGACCCTGCCCTGGTGCGGGCCGTCATGCAGCACGAGTCCGGCTTCAACCCTTACGCCGTCTCGCCTAAAGGGGCCCAGGGGCTGATGCAGCTGATGCCAGGCACCGCGGCCCTCATGGGGGTGCAGAATCCCTTCGACCCGGAACAGAACATTGCCGGAGGGGTGGGATATCTCCGCTACTGTCTGGAACAGTTCAACCACAGCGTGCCTTTGGCGGTGGCCGCCTACAACGCCGGTCCGGCCCGGGTGGCCAAGTCCGGCGGGATACCCGCCATCCCGGAGACCCAGAATTTTGTCAATAGTGTCCTGTCTTCTTACCAGAAGAAAATGCCCGGTCCCACTCCGACATCCCCAGCCCCTTCCGCCAAGACCGTGACCAAAACGGTAAATGCCAAGATCCTGCCCCCTCCTGCCAAAACCGTGGCCGCCCCAATAGAGGACCAGGAGGGGAGCTCCCGTCCCCGGCCCAAGATCATCGAAGTGCGCTACCCCAAGCGGGTCCTGGCCGCCAAGCCCAAGGAGGCGGACTGACCAGGAGCCCAAACTGCTTTAAGGCCTCAAATAATTAGTTCGCCCCGCCGGTTGGCCGTAACCTTGGCCCTCCGGCCCACCACACAGTTCTCCAACCTGACTTTCGGGGAAATTTCCGCCTGATCCCAGACCACGGTATTTTTCAGCCAGGCGCCCTCCCCTACCGTGACCTCCCGGCCGAGGCACACCCCCCCGGCAAAGGTAACCCCAGGGGCCACCACCGTGCCCTCCCCCAGCAGCGGATCCTGCACTTCCGGAAACCAGGAAGCCAGGGCCAAAGGAACGCCGGACAGGAGCCTCCGGTGGGCCGCCAGATAACCATCCAGGGTGCCCAGATCCTGCCAGAAATGTCCCGAGACCACTTTGCCCTTTAGTAGCCCTCCCTGGGAAATAATCCGCCGCCAGATGTTCACCAGGTCTGCATAACCTTCAGCCGGCAGCCACTTTCGCAGCTGGGGACTCACCAGTTGGATGCCGGTATAGGCCAAGGCCTGGGCCGGAGACTGACGGGGCTTTCCCCCGATGTCCAGCACCTCACCTTCCAAACTGAGCCACACGCGGTTTAACGGGGGGAAATCATGCAATACCAGGGTGGCCAACGCCTCCCTCTCATGGCCGGCCCAGAGCCCGGCCAGGTCCAGGTCGGTAAGCACATCCACATTGGCCGCCAAAAACGGCTCTTCCATCAGGGCTGCGGCCAAAGAACCCAACCCGCCTCCGGTCCCCAGAAGTTCCGGTTCAGGTCGCAGGATGACTTCCAATCCCGGAGGTTTGTGGGTTTCAACAAATTGGTGGACCTGGTCCGACAGATGGTGGGTATTGACGGCCACCCGGGAGCACCCGGCCCGTTGGAGCTGAAGCAGCCACAGGCCGAGAAGGGGCCGGTTCAACACCGGCACCAGGGCCTTGGGAGTGCTAAGGGTAAGAGGCCTAAGCCGCGTCCCCAAACCTGCCGCCAGAATGGCCGCCTGCATAGTAGGCCCAAGGCGCCTTGGTGAAGGCTCTGCCTCCCTTCCTTATTTTTTATAGCCGATCTTCCGGAGAAAATCGTGGCGCCAGACTCGGCTGGCCTCGTCCTCCACCCCTTTGGGGGAAAAGCCGTCCACCACCCCCAGGATGGCCCGTCCCTGCCCCGTTTGCGCCAGAATCACCTCCACCGGGTTGGCGGTGGCGCAGAAAATGCGGCATACCTCCGGACACATTTTAATGGCGTTTAGGACATTTATGGGATAGGCATTGCGCAACAGGAGGTTGAAGCAGTGACCGGCCGCCAGGTTCCGGGCATTCTCGACGGCCGCGGCCAAAAGCTCCGGTTCGTTGCCCTCGGTGCGGATGAGACACTCCCCCGAGGCCTCCGAAAAGGCCAGACCGAATTTGACACCGGGCACGGTGCCCACCAGAATTTCAAAAAGGTCCTCCACGCTTTTGATGAAATGGGTGTGCCCTAAAATAAGGTTGGCCCCCTCAGGAATGTTCATTTTCACAGTAAGCAGATCCATACCTCCTCCTTTCCGCCCCCAAGTGCCGGTTTTTGGCGCTCTCCGGAAGTATCGGGTTTTTTCATTTTACCGGAAAAGCTCCTTGATCCACCTCTTTTATCCTATACTTATTTCAAGGGTTCCCAGGGGGCAGCCATCTTAGGAATCCTTTGAGCTTAATTCGTCTTTCTGTTATAAATTAAAAGATAATCTAAATGCACAAAAAGGGGGGTGGAGTTGAGGGGGTTTCGGACAATCAGGCTGGTTTTGGCCTGGATTTTCCTCATCGGGGTGGTTGCAGTATCCCCCGTGGCCGCCCAGGTGAAAATCGGCTGCTATCTTCCCATGACCGGCCCGGCTGCGGCCATGGGCCAGATGGTCTGGGAGGGGGTGCAGATGGCCCATAAGTTGAAACCACAGGTTCTGGGACAGGAAGTGAAACTGGCCCTGGCGGACACCAAAAGCGATAAGATTGAGGCGGCCAACGCGGTTAGCCGTCTTATTGAGAAGGAACAGGTAACAGCCCTCATCGGGGAGGTCATTTCCAGCGACACCTTGGCCGGGGCTCCCATTGCCGAGCGGGCCAAAATCCCCAATATCACTCCCACCGCCACCAACCCTTTGGTGACGCAGAACAAACAGTTTGCCTTCCGGGCCTGTTTTGCCGACGACCTGCAGGGAAAGGTGGCGGCCCGCTATGCCTATCAACACCTCAAGGCCCGACGTGCCGCGCTTATCATTGACCAGGCTCAGGACTACTGCGTGGGCCTGTCTTTGTTTTTCCAGCGGGAATTCAAGCGCCTCGGAGGGGAAGTGGTGGCCGTGTCCCACATCCAGACCGGGGACCAGGATTTCAGCGCCCAGATTGCCGCCATCCGGCCGAAGAATCCGGACCTGATATATGCCCCAAATTATTACGCCGAAGATGCCCTCCTGGCCCGCCAGCTCCGGGATCTGGGAATGAAAGTGCCCATTCTCACGGGTGACGGGGCCCAGGTGCCGGAGCTTATCACCCTTGGGGGTCCGGCGGTGGAGGGCATGTATTTTACCGCCCACTTTCACCGGGAGCAGGTGGCCAACCCCTTGGCCGAGGAATTCCGCCGAACCTACGAGACCACCTATAAGAAGGAGCTGGGGGCCTTTGCCGCCTTGGCCGGAGACTCCTACTTTCTCCTTCTGGACGCCATCTCCCGGGCCCGTTCCCTGGACGGCGGTAAAATTGCCCAAGCCCTGGCCGAAACCAGAAACTTCCCCGGGGTCTCCGGCACCATTACCATGGGACCGGATCACAACCCGGTGAAGGGCGTGGTGGTCCTCAAGGTGGATCAGGCGCGCTTTGGCTACCAAACCACCATTCAGCCATAACTTCTGAGATTGCCGGTTACCGGTGGTCGATCTAACCTGAAACCTTGGAGGGCAACAAGTTCAGTTTTAAATCTGCCGGACGGTCGGGAGAATGGCTTTTTCGGGGACCGCCACCGGCGGCCAGACCCAACCGACTGGTGAAATATCTCTGAGGTACTAAACGGGTCAGTTATCCGGGGACCCTTGACCTTGGACCAACTCGAACTGTTCAATATGGAAGCCCGGCATATTCCCATCAACATCGAGGATGAAGTCCGGAAATCCTACCTGGAGTACGCCCTGTCGGTCATCATCGGCCGGGCCCTGCCGGACGTGCGGGACGGCCTCAAGCCGGTGCACCGTCGGGTGCTGTATGCCATGGGGGAGGTGGGCAACGACTGGAACCGCCCCTATCGTAAGAGTGCCCGCATTGTAGGGGATGTCATCGGCAAATACCACCCTCACGGCGACGCTGCGGTGTATGAGGCGGTGGTGCGCATGGCCCAGGATTTTTCCCTGCGCTACCCTCTGGTGGACGGCCAGGGGAACTTCGGGAGCATAGACGGGGACGCGCCGGCGGCCATGCGTTACACCGAGGTGCGCCTTTCCCGACTGGCCCATGAGCTTCTCCAGGACCTGGACAAGGACACGGTGGACTTTGTCCCCAACTACGATGGCTCCCTCAAGGAGCCTTTGGTCCTTCCCACCCGGCTCCCTAATCTTTTGGTGAACGGCGCCTCCGGTATCGCGGTGGGCATGGCCACCAATATTCCGCCCCACAACCTGGACGAGGTGTGCGAGGCCCTTTTGGCCTATCTGGAGAACCCGGACATCACCTTGCCGGAGTTAATGGCCATTCTGCCTGGTCCAGATTTTCCCACAGGCGCTTATATTTACGGGGTCGACGGTATCGCCGAGGCTTACGCCACTGGCAGAGGGCTCATCCGCCTTAGGGCCAAAGTGACGGTGGAGCGGAAGGGGGGCCGGGAAGCCTTGGTGATCCGGGAGCTCCCTTACCAGGTGAACAAGGCCAAGTTGATTGAGCGCATCGCCGAACTGGTGAAGGACAAAAAAATCGAGGGCATCGCCGACATCCGTGATGAATCCGACCGGGAAGGTCTCCGGGTGGTGATCCAGCTTAAGAAGGACGAACCGGCCCAGACCATCCTGAACCAGCTTTATCTCCACACCCAGATGCAGGTGACCTTCGGCATAAATCTGGTGGCCATTGTGGGGAACCGCCCGGAGCTTTTGACTCTCCGGGACCTGTTGCGCCACTTTCTGGCCCACCGGCGGGAGGTCATCCTCCGGCGCACCCGCTTTGAGCTGCGCCAAGCCGAGGCCCGGGCACACATCCTGGCGGGACTGCTCATCGCCTTGGACCACCTGGACGAAGTCATCACCCTCATCCGGGAGGCTCCGGACAGTGCCACCGCCAAGGCCGGGTTAATGAGCCGCTTCAGCCTTTCGGAGATTCAGGCCCAGGCCATTTTGGACATGCGCTTGTCCCGTCTGACCGGCCTCGAACGCCAGAAGGTGGTGGACGAGGCCCGGGAGGTGGAAGCCGCCATTCAGCGCTACCGCCTGATCCTCTCCGAGGAGGCCCGGGTGAAGGCCCTCATTGCCGAGGAGCTTAGGGAGCTTAAGGAAAAATTCGGAGACGGCCGCCGAACTGAAATCATCCCTGAGGCCCGGGACTTTACGGAGGAGGACCTCATCGCCGATGAGGACATGGTGGTAACCATCAGTCACCGGGGATACATCAAGCGCACCCCGTTGAACATTTACCGCAGCCAGCGTCGCGGGGGCAAGGGGCGGCTGGGCATGGTCACCCGGGAGAATGATTTTGTGTCCCAGCTATGCGTGGCCTCCATGCACAGCTATTTTCTGATCTTCACCAATCAGGGCCGGGTTTTCTGGCTAAAGGTGCACGAGATCCCACCCGGGAGCCCTTCGGCCCAGGGAAAGGCCATTGTCAATCTACTCAGGCTGGACCCGGAGGAAAAGCTGGCCACCATCCTCCCTGTAAGGGAATTTGTCCCCGGCCCTTCCCTGGTTATGGCCACCAAAGCCGGGATCGTCAAAAAGACCGAATTAATGAATTTTTCCCGGCCCCGGAAGGGTGGGCTCATCGCCCTGAAACTGGATGAAGGGGACGAACTGGTGAGCGTTGCCTTGGCCGAACCCCACCAGGACATCTTTCTGGGCACCCGGATGGGGAAGGTTATCCGCTTTCCGGCGGTGGAAGTCCGGGACATGGGGCGCACCGCCCGAGGGGTGATCGGCATGGAGGTGGCGCCCGGGGATCAGGTGGTGGGCATGGAGGTGGTGCAGCCACAAGATGTCATCCTCACCGTCACCGAACGAGGTTACGGCAAACGCACCCCGGTGGACGCCTACCCCCGGCACCACCGCGGCGGCAAAGGGGTTAAGGGTCTGGAAATCACCCCCAGAAACGGCCCGGTGCTTTCCCTTTTGCAATCCGGGGAGGATGACGAAATCATGCTGGTCACCGACCGGGGCAAGATTCTCAGGATGGCGGTGAAGGACATCTCCCTTATCGGCCGGGTCACCCAGGGCGTCAAGCTCATGGAGGCGGAGCCCGACGAGCAGGTGGTCAGCGTGGCTAAGGTGGCGGAACGGGGAGATGACGGGGAAGACCACGCTTAATTTGCCGGAACCCCGGCCCCTGGCGGTTATCGGGGCCGGCAGCTGGGGCACCGCCTTGGCTTACCTGTTGGGGGAAAAGGGCCTGGAGGTGCGCCTTTGGGTCCGGGAACCGGAAGTCTATCAGGGCCTGATCCGGGACCGGATCAATCACCTCTTTCTCCCGGATTTTCGGTTGCCGGCCCGGGTGCACTTCACCCAGGATTTCAAGGAGGCCCTGAAGGAAGCGGAAGTGGCGGTCATGGCCGTGCCCTCCCATGTTTTCCGGGAGGTGCTGACCCGCCTGGCACCCCATCTGTCGTCAGGAACGGTTCTCCTTTCCGCCACCAAAGGCATCGAAGGGGATTCGGCCCTCACCATGGAGGGGGTGGTGCGGGAGGTACTGGGGGCCGAAATTCCCTATGCCGTTCTGGGAGGCCCCAGCTTTGCCCGAGAAGTGGTGCGGAAACACCCCACCGCGGTGACCATCGCCTGCCGGGACGCCAAGGTGGCCAAAAGGCTGCAGCGCCTCTTCTCCACCCCTGCCTTCCGGGTCTATACCAGTTTTGATGTTACCGGGGTGGAGCTGGGCGGCGCCCTGAAGAACATCTTTGCCATAGGCACCGGCATCCTCGAGGGCATGGGCCTGGGGGACAATCCCCGGGCGGCCCTCATCACCCGGGGGCTGGCGGAAATGACCCGTCTGGGTCTTCGACTAGGGGCCAACCCCATGACTCTGGCGGGTCTTGGGGGATTGGGAGACCTGGTGCTCACCTGCTCCTCCCGTCAAAGCCGCAACTTTCAGGTAGGTCTCCGCCTGGGCCAGGGTGAGCCCTTGTCCCAGATCCTGGACAGCATGCAGATGGTGGCGGAAGGGGTGAAAAACTCCCGGGCCTTTTACTTCCTGGCCCGGCGTCTGGGGGTGGAGATGCCCCTGGTGGAGGCGGTTTATCAGATCCTCTATGAAGGCCTGACCCCCAAAGAGGCCATCAAAAAGCTCATGAGCCGTGAGCTCAAGGATGAACTGGAGGCCATGACCGAGATCTGGTGAAGTCCATTCCCTGGGCCGCACCACATTTTTTTCTTCCGGACCGAACAAAAAAAACAAAGTGTCCGAAAAGTATAAGGGAACCGCCCAATTATCGCCAGCAATTCAGGGGGACCCTGAAATTATGCCCAGAGCCGAACTGATCTGTATCAAGGACGAACGTCCCACCACTTTTATCCATTTCGACACCACCGTACCCTGTCTGGGGGAACGCAAGGTGGACTCCCCCATCGCCCGCACCCCGCTTTTCACCCGGGAAGGGAAGCTGGTGGAGAAATCTTTTGTGGACGACTGCGAGCGGGTGCTGGTCTATGATTCCTTGGAATATATCCGGCAACTTCCTCCGGGGGAGGAGCCGTTGACCTTTGAGCTGGCCGGCCCCCGGGCCAAAATATATTTCGACCCCTCCAAGGTGCACTGCGCCATTGCCACCTGTGGCGGTCTGTGCCCCGGGACCAATGATGTCATCCGGGCCATTGTTTTAGAGCTGCATTATCTTTATAAGGTGCGTCACATTTACGGAGTGCGCTACGGTTTTCAGGGATTTATCCCCAAATACGGCCACGATCTGATACGCCTGACGCCGGAAGAAGTGGTGAATATCCACAACTATGGGGGGACCATTCTGTCATCCTCCCGGGGTCCTCAGGACATCGGGGAGATTGTGGACGCCCTGGACCGGCTGAATATCAGCATTTTGTTTCTCATCGGGGGGGATGGCACTCTCCGGGCGGCAAACCTAATCTGCGAGGAGATTGCCGCCCGGGATCTCAGGAAAAGTGTAATTGTCATTCCCAAGACCATTGACAACGATATTCCTCTGGTGTCCCGCTCCTTTGGCTTTGATACTGCAGTGGAGATGGCCACCGAGGCCATCCGGGCAGCCCATACCGAGGCCCTGGGCGCCCCCAACGGGGTGGGGCTGGTGAAACTCATGGGCAGATATGCCGGGTTTGTGGCGGCCAACGCCGCTTTGGCCCTTAGGGAGGCCAATTTTGTGCTCATCCCGGAGTCGGACTTTGACCTGGAAGGGGAACACGGCCTGCTGGCCGCCCTGGAAAGACGCCTGGACGAGCGGGGCCATGCCGTCATCCTGGTGGCGGAGGGGGCCGGTCAGAAATTTTTCAAACAGGAGGATCTTCCCCGGGACCCCTCAGGCAACATCAAGCCCGGGGATATCGGCCAGTTTCTGGCAGAGCGCATCAAAGAGTACTTCGCCGCCCGCAAAAAGGAGCTTAATCTCAAATATATTGATCCAAGTTACATGATCCGCAGCATGCCGGCCAATTACAATGACCGCATCTACTGCGGCTTTTTGGGGCAGAACGCGGTCCATGCCGGCATGGCCGGCAAGACCGCTATGCTAGTAAGCCGCTGGCACGGTCATTATGTACATGTGCCCATCAAGGCGGCGGTGGGCAAATCCAAGGAGGTGGACCTGGATTCCCCGCTATGGCGGAGCGTGCTGGAATCCACCGGACAGCCGCCGTTGAAAAATGTCTGAGGAAGTTTTAGATTCCAAAGGGAAAACAGAGCCCAAGCCTGGCCCAGGTTCTGTTTTTCATTGCCAAAAATGCGGGGAATGCTGCCGGGGAGAGGGAGGCATTCTGGTGACCCCGCCGGAACTTGAGGCCATGGCCGCCCATCTGGGGCTTACGCCCGAGGACTTCACGGTCCGCTATCTGGTGGAAACCCCTTTGGGTTTACAGCTGGCCAGCCGCGAGGGGTCCTGTATCATGCAAAAGGGGACCCTGTGCCAAGTCCACCCGGTAAAGCCTCGGATCTGCCGGGAATGGCCCTTTTTGCCAGCGCTGTTGGCCCATGCCGACGAATTTGAGGCCGCCAAGGAAGCCTGCCCCGGGATTTTCCGGGAAGCAGACCACAAGGAATTTTTCCGGGCCTGGAAAGAGGGTGGAGAATAACCCAAACAACTCTGACCCGACTCCCGCCGGCGGTTAGGCGGGGAGGCTGTCGGGCCGGAGGTTCAGGACCTCAGGATTCCGGCCCTTCACTTTCTGAGTCATCACGTGGGGTGTTAGAAATGTACCTGTTTACCAGGAAATCCGGGGAGTCATGGCTCTGTCTGTTGGTATTTTTGCTTTTCCCTTTTATCTCCTCTTATCCGGCCGCCAGCCAAAACCAGCCTCCGGAAATTGCCAAACAGCATTTTGCCAAGGGGTTGTCGGCCCTTAAGGCCGGAGACGGTGGCATGGCGGTGGCCCATTTCTCCCAGGTCCTGAAATCTGACCCTGAGTGGGTGGAGGCCTATGTAAACCGCGGTCTCGGTTACCTTCTCCAGGATGAGGTGACCAAGGCCCTTCAGGATTTTGACCAGGCCCTGACCCTCCAGCCTGACTCTTTCGAGGCCCTCTACAACCGGGGCCGGACCTATACCAGGATGGGGGAACCGAAGAAGGCCGTGGCTGACTACTCCCAGGCCCTGAAGATCCGCCAGGACGACTGGCAGGTTTATTACAACCGGGGAAATGCTTATCTGGACGCCGGCCAGCCCAAAGAGGCCTTGAAGGATTATGACCAAGCCCTTAGACTGAAACCGGACGCCCCTGAAATCCTTCACAACCGGGGCCTGGCTCTTCTGGAGGAGGGCAAACCGGCCGAGGCCCTGCAGGCGTTCGACCAGGTTCTCCTTCTAAACCCTGAATATGCCCGGGCCTATTTCAACAAAGGCCAAGCCCTCAGGGCTCTGGGCCGCAAGGAAGAGGCGGCCCAGGCATTCCGGGAGTTTCTGAAAAAGGGGGAGCCTGGGGCTGATAAGGCTTTGCTGGAAAAGTCCCTGGCCATTCTGAACAACATGGCCCTGGATTGACCATTTCTCTGATTTCCGGCCAAATCAGGCATCATGTGGATAAGACGTCTGGCTTTCGCCGCCCTGGACTTTTTCCTCCCCCGGCTGTGTGTCTTTTGCCATGAGGCGGTGGCGGGAGAGGCCCCGGCGGCTGTGTGCTTCAAGTGTGAATCCCGCCTGCAGTGGATAAGGAGCCCCCTTTGCCCCTCCTGCGGACGGCTTTTTCCGGTGAGGGAGGGAAGCGACCACCTTTGCGGCTCCTGCCAGAAGGAACCGCCGCCTTTTGTCCGGGCCCGGGCAGCCGTGGTCTATGAGGAGGAAGGTCCTTCCGGGTCGGCCATTAAATCCCTGAAGTACGGCCGGCGTCTGGACATGCTCCCGGTAATGCATCATTGGCTTAATAGTGCACCCTGCCGGGAGTTGGCAGAGGAGGCGGATCTCATCGCCCCGGTACCCTTGCATCCCCGACGCCTGCAGCAGCGGGGGTTCAACCAGGCCCTGCTTTTGGCCCAAGCCTATACTCCAGCCATTGTGGCACGGGAGCTTCTGGTGCGGGTGCGTTACACTCCCCCCCAGACCACCTTGAAGAGCCCCCGGGAAAGGCAAGAAAACGTCAAAGGGGCCTTCGGGGTGCCCCGGCCGGAACTGGTCAGGGGGAAAAGGGTGCTTTTGGTGGATGACGTCTACACCACCGGAGCCACGGTGAAGGAATGTGCCCGGGCCTTGCGCCGGGCCGGGGCCCGGGAGGTGTCCATTATCACCGTGGCCCGAGTCTCCTTTGAATAAGCTGGGGAAATAGGGAGTTAAACGCCATTGGGGCATCCCTTTCAACCCCGGACCCCATCGTCAGGATGCCGAACTTGACTTCAAGCACCGCGGACAAAATAATCAGCCGGGAGGCGGCAGCCCGTTGGGTTAAGGAATTGCAAGCCCAGGGCCTCAGGGTGGTGTTCACCAACGGCTGTTTCGACCTGTTGCACCCGGGACATGTCAGCTACCTGGAAGAGGCCCGGAAACTGGGAGACGCTTTGATCGTGGCGGTGAATACCGACGCCTCGGTAAAGCGCTTGGGCAAGGGGGAAGGCCGGCCGGTCAACCCCGAGAGGGACCGGGCCCGGATGGTGGCCGCCTTGGCGGTAGTGGATCGGGTGGTGCTCTTTGAAGAGGACACCCCTTTGGAGCTCATCCAGCTTTTGAAGCCCGATGTTTTGGTGAAAGGAGGAGATTACCGCCTGGAGGAGGTGGTGGGCCGGGAGGAGGTTAAGTCCCGGGGGGGTGAGGTCCGGATTCTTCCCTTGGTGCCGGGTTATTCCACTACGGCGCTCTTAAACCGTCTGAAAAAAAAATTGAGTGCGGGGAATCCTTAAGGCCTGCGGTCCCCGGAAAAACCTCTTTTCTGGACCCCTGTCCTTGAGGCAAAAACCCCCTGAGTGGCAGTCCTTCCGCCGCAAAAACCTTTTTAAGTTTTTGGGAAAGAATTCCGATACTGAAGAAAAAGGTCTGCGGAAGGAGCCGGCCATGTCCCTGCACTCCCAATGTTGGCGATTGTTAAAGACTGATGAGGGGGCGGCCAGCGTGGAATATGCCTTGTTGCTGGCCGGAGTTACTCTGGCCATTTTCCTCAGCGTCATGGGGTTGGGTCAGGTGGTCCTGGCGCAACTTTACGAAAGAGCTGCAAACCTCTTCCCCCATCCCTAAATTGGGGGACTCATATAAGCCCTTCTCTGGCGGACAACTCTCTTCTATGCTCCCTCTGGCGGGCAGACGCCCGCCTGGCCAAATATGAAGCCCCGGTTGTGCTGGAAAAACTGGAGATGGTGGGACGCCTCCTGCAGTTCACCCGGCAGATGGTCCTGCTGAGGGTGAGGAACGAAGCGGTGGAGGGGGTGGCTCAAAATTTCCTGACCGGCAACCACCGCTTAGAGCCATAAGACCCCCATGAAGAGGTGAGGCTCCCCAGGGTGATATCCAGGTCACCAAAAGGTCTTGGTTTCCAGCACTGTAACGCCCTGCCACTCCGGAGGCGGGGGATTTAGGAGAAAGTCCCGGCAACGGTTCAGAAACAGGGTGGCGGGCCCGTCCCCCGGCCTCAACCGGAGCACCTCTTCGAAATGCCGGGCCGCTTTAGACCAGGAACACTCCAGATAGGCTAGCCGGCCGGCCCGGAACACCGTCTGCCAGAGAGGGGCATTCTCCCCTGGGGCAAGCCACAGAAGTTCAAAAACGGTCACCGGCTGCAACCGACCCAACACCTGCACCCGGTCCAACTCCCGCAATAGAAATCCGGCTCCTGCCTGAAAGCGGGTGTTTTCCGTCAATATCATCCGGGTGCCGTAATAGCGGTTCACTTCCACCAGCCGGGAGGCCAGATTGACCGTGTCCCCCAGGATGGTGTAATTGAGGCGCTCCCGGGAGCCCACATTCCCCGCCATAACCGGCCCGGAGTGCAGACTCAGGTGGAGACCCAGATAAGGCTGCCCTCGGGCCTGGCGCTCGCGCAAGGTCTCTTCCACAAAATATTCCAGGGCCAAGGCGGCCTGACAGGCCCGCCGGGCATGATCCGATAAGGGGAGAGGGGCACCCCACACCGCCATGAGGCTGGAATCCATATATTTGTCCAAGGTGCCCCCGTAGGCCAAAACAATCTCGGTCATGGGAGTGAAATAATCGCTCAGGAGCTGAATCAGGTCCTGGGCTGAGGTGTGAGCCGTCAGGTCTTTCAAGCCCGCCAGGTCGGCAAACATGACGGTAACCTCCAGTTCCGTTCCTCCCAGTTCCAATTGATCGGGGTAAGCCAGAAGGACCTCCACCACCTCCGGGGCCACAAAGTGCACAAAAGCCCGGCGCAGCCGCCGTTTTTCGCTGAGCTCCAGGAAATGCAATCCCATGAGATGGCCGCTTAAAACCAGGATAAGACCTAGCTCCCCCAGAACCGGGAAGATCCAGAGCCCGAAGGCATTAAACAGCGCCAAGGCCGCCCAGAAGAGTCCCAGCCCGGCTGTCACCAGGAGGCCCAAACCTAAGGCCGGGGAAAGATGCACCAGCAATAGGGCAAAAATAAGAAAAATCCCCAGATAAAGGCCGAGACGCGGCTTTAGGGACAGTTCTCTTCCCCAGGTGCCGGTAAGGAGTGTGTGGAGGATGTGCCCCTGAATCTCCACCCCGGAGACATAGTCTCCCCGGGAACCGTCCAACGGGGTCAAAAAGGCATCCACCTGGGCCTGGGGGAAAGGGACATCATCCAATACCCGCCCCACCAGGACAATGCGCCCTTCCACCAGCTCCCGGCTGAGGGGCTGGGTTTCGTCCAGGGCCTGGTGATAGGAAATGGTCTTCAAAGTCCGGGGCAGACCTTCATAATTGATCAATCCGGTTAGTCCCGGAGGTAGGGGAGTCTTTGGCTTGAGATGCCGCACCACTACCTCCGGCAGGGTTTCCTGGCCGGCAGGTGAGAGGCGGAAACGCCGCACCACCCCATCCGAGTCCGGGGTCAACAGGCTCACTCCCAGGCCCAAGGCGGCGTCACAGAGAATTTTCAAGGGCTTGAGCTCAATCTGCCGGAAAAACCGCGGATCTTTGGCAGTCTCCAGCAACCGGGCCAGAACCACTTTACCGGAGCTACGCATGGCCTGGGCAAGGTTCTCGTCCTGGGCCGGATCCGTGGGTTCGCCGAAAAAAAGGTCAAAGACAATGATGGCGGCCCCCGCTTCGGTCAGCCGGCGGATAAGGCGGGCATGGTATTCCCGGGGACAGGGCCACTTGGATCCGAAGGCTTGAATGGAGATGAGGTCCAGACCCACGATGAGGATCTCCGGAGGAGGTGAAGTGGCGGGTTGCAGCCGGTAACCCAGATCCAGACTGTAATTCTCCAAGGAGCGCCCCAATTCCAGAGCGGCCAGGGGGGCCACGGCCGCCCAGGCCCCCAAAGCCAGTCCCAAAGCCACCCACAGGGGGTGATGAAGAAACTCAGAAATAAAGAGCAATTTTGCCCATGAGCCGCCGGGCCGGATAAAAATCCGGATAAGGTTCGTAAGGCTCCAGGAGGTAACCGAAATGACGATTGAACAGATTCTGCACCTCGAAGCTGATCAGACCCCGTTTGTTGGCCAGCTCCTTTCCGAAACGCAGATTCACCAAGGCGAACCAATTGTCGGCGGACCTTCCCCTGAGCTGCTGATAAACGACCAGGGTCCGCACTCCGCCTTGCCACCCCTTAGATGTGAGAAAGCTCAGTCCGAGAAGAGTGTTTACCTCAGTATATGATGGATAAGCGGGCTGCAGGGTCAGGTCGGCGGGGGCTATGACCCGTTTTCCGCTGACCCCGAGGGTCAATCCCAGATAAGGGGCGAGAATCCGGTTCAGGACAAACGAGGCCTGGTAGCGCTTCCAGGCACGCCAGGTGGAGTAGCTGTTCCCCCAAAGGTCAAGGGTGTATTCCGGGATGGCGATGCGGGTCAGGTCAAAGCGCAGCACCGAGTAGGTGAGCTCATCCCACTGGGCTTCCCAGTCGGCCCCCAGCATCCGCACCTCGGCGCCCTGTTTGGCGTATTGCGGCCAAGTAAGACCGGCCACCTCGGTGGGCACCAGCATGGGTTGCAAAAGCAGGTGGGTGTTCAAATAACGCAATAGCCCAACACGCAGGGTATGCTGGGGGTTGAGCTGAATATTCACCCCCAGCCTGGGATTCCAGAGATTGGCGCTCACACCCCTTTTGTCGAAATAGCGGGCATTATGGCTTTCCTCCTTGAAGACTCCGAGTTCCAGGAGCAGCCAGGGGGTCAGGCGCCAGTAGTCCATAAGGTAAAAAGTGTAGCTCTTTTCCGGGGCCAGAAAATTCACCAGATAAGGGAACCACCCGAAAAGTTGCAATTGCGTGAGGCGACGGTATTGCCCGGAAAAGTAATCAAAACCGCCGATAAAGGTATGATTTCCCCATACCAGTTGCTGCTGTGCCTGGAGGTTGTGGTAATACCAGTTGATAAAATCTATGCCTGGGAAAGGCAAGGAGGAATAGAACCAATGACTGAAATTTTCCTGATAAGTGCCGTACACTACCAGAGTACAATTGGGGGTGAAGCGGTGAATATAGGCCAGCTCCCACATGCGAAAGAGAAAGTTGTCCCGGAAATTGGGATCATTGCGGTAAAAATAGTCGTTCAGGTTGGCGGTGTCCCCGCTGTTGCGGCTGATGTACTGGAAGAACCCGGTGAAGGTGCCGTGGACCGTGGGTTCCCCTTTCACTGCGACCACCGCGTTGTACGACTGAGCGAAGGCGTTTCTTTGGCGGAAACCCCGGTCATTCCCATAAGTGCCCATGCCAAAGAAGGCCAGGCCCGGCAGGCCTCCGTAAGCCGACACTGAGTGTTCCTGAATGGTATTCAACTCCCGCCAGGCCCCCACCTCACCCTGAATGGTGCCCCGGGCATAGGGCATCTCAAACATGGGGGTGAAATCGTTGTTCAACAAATACCGGAAAGTGGTCTGACTCGCAGGAGCCAGCACCCGGTAGATGAGGTTCTCGGCGTCCTGGGCCACCACCCGCTGAACAGTGGCCGCATAGCTGGTGGCCAAGAACAAGTGGGCCGAACTGTTAAGAGGGTCGGACTTCACCGCGGTGAGGGCCTTGCTCAGGGCCCATTCTCCCAAGCCCAGCTGTTCATAGGCCCGGGCCAGGTTGTAATGGCGGACCGACAGGTCCCGGGTCAGCATCAGTCGGGAGCGGAACACCGCCCGGTTGTCGTTTAGGGCGATGGAGCGGTTGATGGCCTGGATGGCCTCTCCCGGCCGGTTGAGGTCGGTTAAGGCGATGCCTTTGTAAAAGTGGGGGGTGGGATCCCGGGGGTCCAGATCGGCAGCGTAATCCCAGGTGGCCAAAGACTTCTCGAAGGCCCGCGCCTGGTAATAGGCCTTGCCCAATTCACTTTGATATAAAGACACCCGGGGGTCCAGCAACGTGGCAGCAAGCATTTCCTGCAATCCCTGGTCAAAGCGCCGGTGGCGAAAGTGGCACAAAGACAGCCCCAGGTGAGGTTCTCCCAGATAAGGGTTTTCCCTGACCGCCTGAGAAAAGAGTTCCTGGGCCCTTTGATCGTGGCGGAAGGCCATCTGGACAAAGCCGGCCAGGGACAGGACGCCGGCGTCCCGGGGGGCCCGGGTTAGGGTCAGCTCCATGGTGCGCCGGGCCAAGACAAGGCGCTCTGCCCCCAGGTGAAGACGGATCAGGTACAACATGGCGTCCAAAAAGGCGGGGTCCGCCTCCAGGGCCTTTTCCAGGTACTTCTGGGCCTCGGGGAGCTGAAAAACCGCGATCTCCACTAAAGCACGGGTAAGCAGAGCCAGAGGGGAAGCGCCGTTTAGCCCCAAAGCCTCGTGGGCCCGGGTCCGGGCTTCCTCTTTCCGGTTTTGCACCAGATCCATCTGCCCCAGGTAGCAAAGACCCAGTATCCGGACCCCTGGTGCCGGAGCCGCGATGGCTTCGGTCAACAAACGGCGAGCCTCTCCCACCTTCCCCACCAGCATGGCGAAATAGCCCACCATGACCCCCAGGATGGGGGAACCGGGTTGGTAAGCGGCTTTCACCATATGGTAGGCTCCGAGGGCATCGCCCAGGCGATAGCGGGCCAGAGCGGCGCCCACCACGGCGGCCGGGCCCGGCTCTTTGAGCCGCTTAAAATATCTCTGGGCTTCCTCCGGCTGGTGGTACTGAAGGCTTACCCAACCCGCCAGCACCAAGGCCCGGTAATGGTCCTTTTCTTGAGAGAGGGCCTTTTTTGCCGCTTCCCCGGCCTCCTGAAGACGTCCCTGGTCATAGGCCTCCTCCCCCTCATCCAGGAGACGGTCTACAGCTGGGGATCCCCGCCGGGTGGGCCCCCGATCCTTCAGATAAATTAGGGGCAGGTCCCGGAAGCTGAAATAGCCGGGATAATACAAAATCCACTGGACCGCGTCCGCGGGTTGCACCAAAAGCCGTTTCACAGGCGCCTGTCCGGGACGGGTAAGGCCTTCCTCCCCGGTGGCCAGCCAGATTTCCCCATAGGGGTTTCGAAGTCTGAGACGGCCCTCCACCAGAACCACCTGGGTGGTGCCATCGGGAAGCACCCGGACATTGAGCTCGGTTCCCCGGATGGTGGCGGTGACTGAAGGGGTCTCCAATTCAAAAAGAAAATCCTCCTTTTTGTTGCGCAGCCAGATTTCGCCTTGGAGGATCTGGTAAATGCTGGCCGCCGCCGGCAACGGCGCCGCGGGGGTGACCTCTCCGGGACGCAGACGGGGAGAGGGGACTACATTTTTCAGCACGAGGACCGTTCTTTCATTAAGCTTTAGCTGGCTTTCGTCCAGACACAGGATGGCTGCCCGGGAATTCTCCCCGGTGCGCACCATGTCCCCGGCAAAAAGGTCCTGGTTAAGGATGGCCTCCTGCCAGGCCAAACCGGCCGGGCGCACAGACACCTCCCCCTGAATCAGGATAAGACTTCCGGCTTTGGGCGTCGCCCCCCCAGGGGAGACCTGAAGCACCAATAGTCAAAGCAGTCCCAAAACCATGATCACGGGGGAGGAAAAAAATCGGGACATAATAACACCTCACTTGAATTGGCCCGGGGGCAAATGAGGTCCGGGAATGTGCCTGGGGACGGGGCCTCCGGTCCCCGCTTTTCCCAGCCGCCCGCCAGGATCTCAAAGTACCCCCAGGGCCCAGGGGGACTGGGGAAAGGCTTTAAGCCAGTCCAGTTTGCCAAAGTGTCGGAGACACCAGTAGCAGGGTATGAAGGTAAGGTCGGTAAGAACCTCGGCCTCCCGGAGTCTGGCCTCCATAAGCCGGGCAAGCGCCCGGAAATGACGAATAACTCCGGTGGTGAGGGAAATCTCCTTGAGATCCCCCAGGAATTCCGCACCCAAAAGGCTGGCCTGCCCCTCTTCCCGCACCACATGAGAGAGGTTGCAGCAAAGGATAAGGTTTCCCTGATAATCCAGGTTCACGTCCCGCATGATGTTGGCGCAGGAAAACAAAGGGGTTTTAGGACCGTAACCCTCTATGATGACTTTATTCTTCAGCACCTTGCCCCAACCCTGCGCTATCCGGTCGATTAGGCGGCGAAGCTCCTCAGGGGCGGGGAGCAGCCTTTCCTTCACCAGCCGGGGCGTGGGAAAGGGGTGCAGAAAGCCATGGGTCCTGGCCCCCAGGCTGGCACCCAAAAGGGCCACCTGCAGCAGGTCATCCTGGTTGAAACAGGTGATGATGGTCTTTAGGCCGAAAGGGATCTCCTGAAGGTGGCACAATGCCGCCGCCTCAATGACCTCCCGGAAAGACCCCGGTCCCCGGAGGGCGTCATGAATTTCCGCCTGGGAGCCGTCCAGGCTGAAGCAGACTTCCACCCTCCCCCGGTGCGGGAAGGGTTTCAGAAGGGGAAACAAACGATCTCTGAAGCTATAACCGCTGGTCACCAGGCTCAACCTGAAATTCAGGCGCAAGACCAGGTCCAGAAGTTCCTCCAGGTGGGGGTATAATGTTATTTCCCCGCCGGTGAGGCAGATATTGGTGATTCCCAGGGCCTTGGCCTGGAGCAGGACCTCCCGGGCCAGCGTAAGGGAAAGGAATCCCGGAGGATCGGCTTTATTGCGGAGGCAATGAAGACATTGACGGGGGCAGGTGTTGGTAAGTTCCAGGGAAAGGCCGTCCATGGCAGGTCTCCGGCGGGTTTTTGTCACCCTTGCATAAGGGAGAAGCAAGGTTTGGCGCCGGAGGAGCCGGATTTCCTTGACTGGCTGTCCCCGCGACAGACAATGCTTGCATTATGTAAAAGATCAACCGCGATAGGGCACGATGACCCGGGTCACCACCGCAGTGCTGCCACCGGCGGTGATTTCCGGGGCCGTCCACTCCTCGGATCCGGCCTCCCTGAAAACCGTGAGGGTGTGGGGAAGGGCTTGCGTCTTTCCCAGAATTCCATGACTTTCCAACTGTTCAAGAAAAGCGCTGATCTGATCCTCGGCGGTCTGGGCGTCCACCCGATAGCGGCCCAACACCTTGGCTTTCAGGTCATGAAAATGTCGGCCGTTTTCTCGGGCCAGAAGGTCGAGAACCGCCTGGGCCGAATCATTCTGAGGGGTGTAATGGGTGTTGTTATTCAGATCCACCACCAGTGATCGAGTAATTGTTTTGCCTTCCGGGCTTTTTTCACAAATCTGAACAAACAGGACATTAGGTTTAAGCCATAACAAGTGGTCTTGATACATGAGGCACACCCTCCTTGGTTGGCCCCTTGGCCCTTATTTGGGAAAAACCGAAAGCCGCCACCGGCTTTTTAATCCATCCAATAGCGCCAGGTTCTGGGGGAAAAATAAAAGCCAGCACGCCTTTCCCCTGCGGCTGGCTGGGTTTCACATATAAGCATCCTTTAATATTATTTACATTCCCTGCTGCACGATAACATAATCAACCGGATATCAGTGAATGTCAAGCTTTTTTTCCATCACCAAGCCGGACAAGAGAAATAGTGCCGGGATAAGAAGGTGTTATAATCTTAAAGGTCCCTTTTCTGACCAAAACCCCCGGGTGGTTAGGCCTAAGGGTTCTTGCAGGGGGTGTTTCCCTGGCCACCGCCCCATGGAGATGTCGCCCCTGGAAAGGATGGTTTATGAACGGCATCTGGCTGCTGATTATTTGTCTGAGCCTCGGTTTTGCGGTCGTTAACGGTCGGGTGGAGGAGTTCACCAAGGCCATGTTTGAGGCCGGCAAAGCCGCGGTGGAGGTGTGTGTGTTTCTGGTGGGCATTGTGTCCCTGTGGCTGGGTCTCACCAAAATCATGGAGGACTCGGGCCTGATGAGCAAACTTTCCAACTTTTTCCGGCCGGTCATGAGCCGAATCTTCAAAAACCTGCCCCCGGGGCACCCGGCCATTACCTCCATCACCCTGAACCTTCTGGCCAATGTCCTGGGGATCGGCAACGCCGCCACCCCTTTGGGCCTCAAGGCCATGGAGGATCTGCAGACCCTCAACCCCAAGCCGGACACCGTCACCTTCGAGATGATGTTGTTCATTGTCATCAACACTTCCAGCATCCAGCTGGTTCCTTTTACGGTGATTGGTCTTTTGGCCAGCTACGGGTCCCGGCAGCCCAGTTGGGTCTTACTGCCCACCTTTATCTCCACGGTCATTTCCACGGTGGCCGCCGTGGCCATCCTGTTTGGGTTTAAAAGATGGCATGGAAGAAAGGGGCAAGATGGAAACCATTAATTACGCCTTTCAGTTCGTAATACCCCTGTTCCTCGGCTTCATCATAATTTATGGCCTGGCCCGGAAAGTTCCGGTTTATGAGGCCTTTGTCGCCGGGGCCCGGGAGGGAGTTGACCTGATTGTGGGCCTCTTTCCCTATGTCCTGGCCATCTTTTTGATGGTGAAAACCTTTCAGGCCTCGGGGGCCCACGACTTCCTGAGAGGAGTCTTCGCCTGGGCTGCCTCCCCTCTGGGAGTGCCGCCTGAGGTTTTCTCCATCGCCCTGGTGAAGCCTTTGTCCAATGCCGCCACCCTGGGAATATTCACGGAAATCCTCAAGAACACCGGTCCCGATTCCCTGACCAGCCTTATGTCCGCGGTGATCATGGGGAGTGCGGAGACCACTTTCTATGTTCTGGCGGTCTATCTGGGGGCGGTGGGCCTGAAAAAGACCCGCTACCTGGTGCCGGTGTGCGTCACCGCTGACCTGGTGGGGGTCCTCATCGCCATTCTCATAGTGAAGCTTTTTTATCCCTGAATCAGGAGAACAAATCAAGGGGAGGGCCAGGAAACCCTCCCCTTCCCTGGCCTGGACACATCACTGCTCCCAAAGAATTTTGCCGCAATCCCGCAGGTCATAGCCCCCCAGGGCCGCCGCGGCCTCCTGGTATTCCGGAGACCGGATCACTTCCAGCAGCACCTGGAAGCGGCGGTCCTGAAAGGTGGTCTCCGGCACCACCAGGTCATAACGCTCCGGGGTCAGGGGGATGAAATCCAGGCCCAGAGCCCGGGCCGCGGCCAGGATTCCCAGACCTACATCGGCAGTCCCGGACAGCACATTTACGGCCACCGCCATATGGGTGTACTCCTCCCGGTCATACCCCTCCACTTGGGCAGGGTCGAGGCCGTGCTCCTTAAGCAGATAATCCAGCAACAACCGGGTGCCGGCCCCCCTTTGCCGGTTGATAAACCGGACTCCCGGGCGTACCAGATCCGCCACGGTGCGGATATTTTTGGGGTTGCCCGGGGCCACCATGAAGCCTTGTTCCCGCCAGGCGAGATTGATAAGCTTCAAGGGCAGACCAGGCAGAAATCTTTGAATATAAGTGACATTGTAGGTGTTGGTCTGGGGATCAAAAAGATGGCTTCCAGCAAAATGGGACCGCCCCTGGGCCAGAGCCATTAGTCCCCCCTGGCTGCCCACGTGCCCGGAAGACAGGCGCAGCCGGGGATCCCGTTTGCGGAGCAGAGTGGCCAACAGGTCCAAGGTGTTGTCATGACTTCCGAGACACACCAGGGTTCCCTCCAGCTCCTCCGGCGATACCAGAAGCTCGGCGGGAAAGGGCCGGTCCTCCTCCAGGCCTTCGCTCATGGTCGGGATTTCAAGAAGGCCGTGGGCTCTTACCAGGGAGGTGATTACCCCCGCCCCCCGGGGGAGAGGGGTGGCGATGACCTTGTCCCCCACCCTTCCCAAGGTCACCCGGACATATTCGGTGAGTCCCGGCTTGGAGGGCAGATTCTGGGAAGGGTAAACGGTCACGGTGGGCCGGGGCTGGACCCTTTTCCCCGCCTGCCTGCTGATCAGGGGCCGGACGAATTGCTCAAAGGAAAGCACCGCAGACACGGGATAGCCGGGGTTGCCGATGACCGGCTTGCCCGCCACCACCCCCAGGAGGGTGGGTTTTCCCGGCATCATGGCCACTCCGTGAACCAAAACCTCCCCCAGTTGGGCCACCGCTTGGTAGGTATAGTCTTCCGTGCCCGCCGAGGAACCGGCATTGATGATCACCAGATCACCGGTGGCCACAGCCCTCTTTAGAGTTTGGGTGAGGGCCCTCACGTCATCGGGAATAATGTTCCAGGTTTCCGGGACTCCCCCGGCTTCCTCCACCAGCCCGGCGAGCATAACCGAGTTGAACTCCGGCAGGGCTCCCCCCGGAAGCTCCTGATCAAGCTCGGCCGCCGGCACCAGTTCGCTTCCGGTGGGAATGATGATGACCCTGGGGGGACGGCGCACCCAAACCCGGGTCACTCCGGCGGCCAACAGGGCTCCCTGGTCCCAGGGCTTGATTTCATGTCCTTCCGGAAGGACCATCTCTCCGGCCACCAGGTCCTCTCCCACCCGGCGCACATTCTGCCAAGGGAACACTGGCGTTTCGATGGTAAGGGGATCCGACTCCGGGTCGGGAACCTGTTCCACCATCACCACGGCGTCGGTGCCGCGGGGCAGTATCTGTCCGGTGTTCACGGGAAAGGCCTCCTTTCCCACCCTAAGCTGCCGGGGGTTATCCGGGGTGGCCCCGAAAGTGAGCGCCGCCGGCACGGCAAAGCCGTCCATGGCGGCCTGGTGTGCGGCCGGGGATGACTTCCGGGCCCAAACCGGCTCAGCAGTGACCCGACCCCGGGCTGCTACCGTGGGAACTTCCTCTGAAGCCACCGGGCGGTAACCTTCAAAACGGGAGAGAAAAATCTCCCGGGCTTCGGCCACTGACTTCATCTTCAAGTATATGTGCCTTTTCATGGGAAGACCGGTTTCATCAGAAAGTTGCCCTGGCTGGGGAAAGCCGGAGTATTCTTTGAAATCTATCACCTGCCGCAGTTTTTTTAAAGGGCTCCGGGAAAGCCGCCGAATTGGGCCATCCCGGCGAAAAATGCGGGACTCCGTCGGAAACCCCGGCTTTTCGTGTTATAAATTATCTGAAGAGTGATGGCGGAGATTTCGGATTGTAAAAAAGCACATCAGATTCCGGAGCTTACCCCTGAATCAGGACGGACCGGTGAGTAATAACCTTCTTTTGGATTATCTTGGCACCTTACGTGAAGCCTCCTGGCGGAAAAAGGCTCTCTTAGGGCTTCCTTTGACTCTGGTTCTGGGGGGGCTTCTTTGGCTTTGGCTGGGAGATGCCGGCAACTCCCAGGCCTTTCGCACCGTGCCTGTGGTCCGGGGTGACCTTCAGGCCGTAATTAGTGCCACGGGCACGGTGGAGCCCGAAGAAGTCATTGACGTGGGGGCCCAGGTGGCGGGGCGCATCGTGGCCTTCGGCAAGGACCGGGACGGCAAAACCGTGGATTATGGCTCCCAGGTGGAGCCCGGCATGGTACTGGCCCAGATTGACGATTCCGTGTATGCCGCCGAGGTGGCCCAAGCCAAGGCCCAGTTGTCCCAGGCCAAGGCCAATGTGCAACGGGCTGAGGCCGATTTGGGCCAGCTCAAGGCAAAGCTCTACCAGGCGGAGCGTGACTGGCAGCGGGCCAAAAAACTGGGGCCTTCGGATGCCCTTTCCCAAAGCGACTATGACGCAGCGCTGTCCGCCTATGAGGTGGCCAAGGCCAACCTAAATGTGGGTCAGGCCGCGTTGCTCCAGGCCAAGGAAGCGGTGCAGCAGGCCGAGGCCAACCTCCGCAAGGCCATGCAGAACCTGGACTACACCATCATCCGGTCCCCAGTCAAGGGGGTGATTATCGACCGGCGGGTTAACATCGGCCAGACGGTGGTGGCCAGCCTCAACGCGCCCAGCCTGTTTCTTATCGCCAAGGATTTGAAGCGCCTGCAGATCTGGGCCTCGGTGAATGAGGCCGACATTGGCAATATCCGGCCTGGTCAGCCTGTCGTTTTCACGGTGGACGCCCACCCGGGCCTCACCTTCCAGGGTGAGGTGGGGAAAATCAGACTGAACGCCACCATGACCCAGAATGTGGTGACCTATGTGGTGGAGGTCAACTTCGACAACTCGGATGGCACCCTGATTCCTTATCTCACCGCCAATCTGAAGTTTATCGTGGCGGAGCGGAAAAATGTCCTGCTGGTACCCAATGCCGCTTTGCGCTGGAGCCCGCAGGTAAACCAGATCGCACCCCAGTTCCGGACCCAGACTCATAAAGGCCAGAGGACAGGGACAGAGGGTCTGGCCGCCACTAATCTTTCTTCTGACAAAAGTGGTCCGTCACAGGGCATCTTGTGGGTGCCCCAGGGCGGCTATGTCAAGCCGGTCCGGGTTAACCTGGGGGTAAGTGACGGCTCCCTGACGGAGGTCTCAGGACCCGATCTCAAGGAAGGGCTTCAGGTGGTAGTGGCTGAACAAACAAAGGGGGCTGAGGCCCCTGACGCCGCCAGTCCCTTTGTCCCGCAACCCTTGCGCGGTCGCAGCTCGCCTGGGCGGCCGCCACATTAAGGGGCTGGACCGGTGTGGTCTAAGGTATTTTTATGAAACTGATTGAAGTGCTTGATCTATATAAGACTTACCACTTAGGCCCAATTGACGTGCCGGTTCTCAAGGGGGTGTCCCTCAGCGTGGAGAAGGGGGAATTTGTGGCTCTTATGGGAACCTCCGGGTCCGGAAAGACCACCCTGATGAACATCCTGGGCTGTCTGGACCGGCCTTCCTCCGGCCAGTACTGGCTGGATGGACAGGAGGTCTCCCGACTCACTGCGGACGAAAGGGCGTTGCTGCGCAACCGGAAGTTGGGGTTCGTGTTCCAGACCTTTAACCTCCTTCCCCGCACCAGCGCCCTGGAAAATGTCATGATGCCCCTTTCATATAACGGGGTGGCGCCATCAGACGAAGAAGCCCGCAAGCGGGCCCAGGAGCTGTTGGAGCGGGTGGGTCTGGGGGACCGGCTGGACCATGAGCCCTCCCAGCTTTCCGGGGGCCAGCAGCAGCGGGTGGCCATCGCCCGGGCCCTGGTGAATCAGCCCGCCGTGATCCTGGCGGATGAACCCACCGGCAATCTGGACTCCAGAACCAGCGCCGAGATGCTGGAGTTATTCAAGCAGCTCCACCAGGATGGGGCCACCATCGTTTTGGTTACGCATGACGAAGAGGTGGCCCGCCACGCCCAGCGGGTGATTCGGATCCACGACGGGGTGGTGGACCAGAAATCCGCAGGTCCGGTTTCCATTGGGGCCCAGGTGTCGGAAACCCCCCCGGAAGCCCTTCCTAAACGGCGGGGGAAATGGGCCCTGCCCCGGCTGCGCTGGATGGCCCGCACTGCCCTTAGCAGCCTGCGCCGCAACCTGCTTAGGGCCGCTCTCACCGCCTTGGGCATTATCATCGGGGTAGGGGCGGTCATTGCCATGATGGAGATCGGCCACGGGTCCTCCAAGGCCATCCAACGAACCATTGCCAGCATGGGCGCGGCCAATCTTCTCATCCTTCCCGGAACCGCAGCCAGCGGCGGGGTGACCTTTGGCGCCGGCACCGCCATGACCCTCACTCCTCAGGATGCCGAAGCCATCGCCCGGGAGTGCCCCGCAGTAAAAGCCACCGCCCCTTTGGTCCGGGCCCGGACCCAGGTGGTTTACGGCAACAGGAACTGGGTGCCCATTTTCATCTACGGCACCACCCCTTCATTTCTTCTCGTCCGGGACTGGCCCCTGGCAGACGGGGAAATGTTCACCGACCAGCACGTGCGCAACGCCAGCAAGGTGGTGGTCCTGGGCCAGCGCCTGGTCAGGGAGCTCTTTCAGGAGGAGTCTCCCTTGGGCCGGGAAGTGCGGGTGAATAATGTGGCCTTCAAGGTGATCGGCGTCCTGAGTCCCAAAGGGGCCAACATGATGGGGATAGACCAGGACGACATCCTTCTGGCTCCTTGGACCTCCATCAAATACCGGGTGGCCGGCACCTCCATGGCCAGTGTCAACCAGAGCGCCCAAACCAGCAGCTCCTCTTCAGCCACCACAAAGGTTAACACCTTAAGCAACCTATACCCTACCGAGAAAGTGAAACTCTATCCCGAGCCGTCCGCCATCCAGCAAGCCAATACTCCTCTGCCGGTCAGATTCAGCAATGTGGATTCCATTTATGCCGCCGCCCGCTCCCCCAGGGAGATTTCCGCGGCCATCCGGCAGATCACCCAGCTGTTAAGAGAGCGCCATCGGATTCGACCCGGGGAGCCGGAGGACTTCAACATCCGGGACATGACCGAGATGACCCGGGCCCTGGCTTCCACCGCCGGGCTGATGACCAACCTGCTTTTGTCTGTGGCCCTGATCTCCCTCATCGTGGGTGGCGTGGGCATTATGAACATCATGCTGGTGTCCGTGACCGAACGTACCCGGGAAATCGGCCTGCGCATGGCAGTGGGAGCCTGGAGCCGGGACATTTTGCAACAGTTCCTGGTAGAGGCGGTGTTTCTCTGTGTACTCGGGGGCCTGGTGGGCATCCTGGTGGGCCGCGGGGCTTCTTACCTGATCAGTGCCTTCCTCAACTGGCCCACTGAAATGTCCCTGACCGCCATCCTGGCGGCCTTTCTGGTGTCCGTAAGCGTGGGCGTGATTTTCGGCTACTACCCGGCCTGGAAGGCTTCTCGCTTGGACCCCATAATTGCATTGCGTTATGAATAAGGCCTTGGATTTTATCTGGGAGATAAGCCATTGGCATGAAAGCCCAGCCTGAAATACAAGTCTCAGCAGATATGGAGGAGATGGCCAATACCAGAAACAGCCCAGGGTTACCAGCCGGTGCCGACCTGCTTTGGATCCAGCTGATACTTTCGTCTATCCTCCTTTTACTCGCGGCCGGCTGTGCAGTGGGTCCCAATTTTCAGGCCCCGAAAAAAGAGGTCCCCCCCGCCTGGGACGGTCAGACTTTTGTCAACCATACTCAGGTGAGCCAGACCAGTACCAAGCCGGTAACCCTCGTGGAATGGTGGACTGCGTTCAACGACCCGGTTCTGGTCTCCCTGGTGGAGATGGCCACCAAGGCCAACCTGGACGTTCGCCAGGCAGAAGCCCGCATCCGCCAGGCCCGTGCCGCCCGGGGGGTGGCCGGCGCGCCTCTTTGGCCCCAACTGGAGGCCTCGGCCCTTTACCAGAAAAGTCAGGGCTCCAGCGAAGCCGCCGGGGGGGGCGGCATCGCCACCGTGGCCCCAGTCAGGGACCTGTTTCAGGTGGGGCTGGATGCCTCCTGGGAACTGGACATCTTTGGCGGCACCCGGCGCAGTGTCGAGGCGGCCACCGCTGACCTGAAGGCCGCAGTGGAGGACCGCCGGGATGTGCTGGTGACTCTTATGGGGGAGGTGGGAACCAACTATTTCAACCTTCGGGGCTTTCAGCAGCAGATTGCCATCGCCCAGAAGAACCTGGAGGCCCAGAAAAAAACCGCCCAGATCACCCGTCGGCGTTTTGAGGCGGGATTTGTCAGCCGTCTGGACGTGGCCAACGCCGAGGCCCAGGTGGCCACCACCGAGGCCCAGATTCCCCGGTTGGAGGCCTCAGCCCGGTCCGCCATCTATAATTTAGGGGTGCTTTTGGGACGGGAACCGGCGGCCCTGGAGGCGGCGTTGCGTCGGCCTCTCGCCCTCCCCCCGCCGCCCCCCGAGGTGCCGGTGGGGCTGCCCTCGGATTTGTTACGCCGCCGTCCGGACATCCGCCGGGCTGAGGCGCAACTGCACGCGGCCACCGCCCGCATCGGCGTGGCTGTGGCCGAGCTTTTCCCCAAATTCAACCTGACCGGCACCATCGGTCTGTCCGCCAGCGACTTCTCCCGGCTGGGGACCCCGGGCAGCAAGTTCTGGTCCTTCGGTCCCAGCATCACTTGGCCGGTGTTCGCTGGCGGCCGCCTCCGGGCCAACATCCAACTTCAAACCGCCCTGCAGGAACAAGCCTATTTGGCCTATGAAAAGGCGGTGCTCAACGCCTTGAAGGAAGTGGAATCAGCCCTGGTGGCCTACGCCAAGGAACAGGAACACTGGAAGTCCCTGTCAGAGGCCGTGGCCCAAAACCGCCAGGCCGTGGACCTGGCCATGAAGCTTTATGTCGCCGGGAAAACGGACTTTCTCAATGTGCTCAATGCCCAACGTTCCCTGTACCTTACTGAGGACGCCCTTACCCAGAGCACCCGCACTCTGGCCACCAATCTGGTCGCTCTCTACAAGGCCTTGGGAGGCGGCTGGGAAAAAAATCCTTAGAGTCGAGGCCCCAGCAGGGAAAGAATGCCAATCCCCTCAACCTGCCTCAGGGAGCCTCCTGCAATAATTTTTCCATTTCCTGGGCTGCCAGCCGGGCGTTTTGGATAGCCTCCTCAAAACGGTCGGAGCGGTACGTGTCGTAAAGGCCGCAACCACCGTCGGCCAATTTGTCATACACCTGGTTTTCTTCAATATAACTTATCAAAGCCTGAGTTGCCTGGACCAAGCATCTGGCTTGTTCTTTCACTTCTCCTCCTTTTCCATTGCCAAAATTTCAAGCTATTTTAGCAAATTCCGGGGCTGTCGGCAAGAAAGCCGGAGCCCCTCGAGAAACTCATCTTACCTGGCGTCGTTGACAAGACCTGAAGGCTTGGGTAATGATTAAAAGATTAATCCAGGAATTCTTGGCAGGAAGTTTCGTGGGAGGTTTAAATGCCGGCAGACGCCTTGCCCCCGTTTCTGGCTACTGTATGGCAGCCCCGGGATCTGCATCGGACAGTCGTGGATTTGGCCAGAGACACTGCCACTTTGGCTATCTTTGATTTCAGTCGCCAGAAACTTTCTGACTGGAGCGACCGGCTAAGAGAGGTGGCCGCCACCCAAATAAAGATTTCGTCGGCTGACTTTCTTTCTGCTGGCCTTTCTGAGGTGGTTCAGGCCGCCGGAGTGGATACCCTTTGGGTGGAATATCATCCGGCGGAGTTTCCTTATGAGGAGGGGGCCTTTTTAAGCCGGATCCGGGAACTCACTGGCGTGTGCCGGGTGGTGCCGATAAGTGGGGATGTGGACTTTTTGCTCAAAGTGGTGCAGGCTGCCAGTCCCCCGCCAATGGTGGCCCTAAAGGGAATTGAGGCGTCCGGTCTGGTGGGTTCCGAAACCTTGGGGGTCCTCTATGCCCTTCTGGAACAAACCCTCAAGGATAAACCGCAGGCCCCGGGTCTGGTCATCTGGGGTGGAGTGGGCACCCCGGAAGCCGCGGCGGCGTTCTTGGCCAGCGGGGCCCGGGGGGTGGTTTTGGAAAGCCTGCATTGGCTGACGGACCTGGTCAGCGCCTCCCCTGAGTTCAAAGAAAAACTGGCCCGTCTTGATCTGGAGCACACCGCCATCGTGGGCCGGGCCCTGGGGGTGGCCTGCCGGGTATATGATAAAGGGAACTCTTTGGCCGTCCGGGAGCTCAAATCCCTGGCCGACCGCTTGCTGGGGGAGGAGGATGAGGAAGAGGCCAGGCGGACTTTTGCCGCCTATGTGAAAGAGCATGCCGTCCCCGCTCCTGAAAGCCGCCTGGGCCGGGACGAGCTTATTCTTCTTGGTCCGGAGGCGGCTTTCGCCCCGGCTTTTGTCAGGCGTTTTGGCTCTGACACCCGGCGGGCCCTTTTCTCTTTCCTCGAGGAAGTGGACCGCCTTCTCAAGGAAGCGGACAAACTGAAGGATTGCTTCCGGGACAGCCCGGCCGCCCGGGAGCTGGGAACCGTGTATCCTTTTTTCCAGGGAGCTATGACCTGGATCAGCGATGTCCCGGAATTTGCCCTGGCGGTGGCGGAGGCGGGTGGTCTCCCGACCTTGGCCCTGGGCTTAAGGGATCGTCAGGCTCTGGACCGGGACCTGGGACGAGTTCCGGAGATCCTGAAGGGACGGCCTTTCGCCATCAATGTGCTGGCCCTGCCGGAAAACCCTTTTCTTAAGGAGCAGCTGGCCTGGGTGGAGGAACTTCGGCCACCGCTTACTGTGATTGCCGCAGGCGACCCGGCCTATGCCCAGAGACTGAACCAGCAGGGCCTGTCGGTTTGCTATTTGGCCCCCAACGAGGGACTCCTGCGGTTGGCCCTGAAGGCGGGAGTACGCTGGGTGGTGCTGGAGGGCCATGAGGCCGGGGGTCATGTGGGAGCCCACTCCACCCTGACCTTGGCCCAGATGGCTTTGGAATTACGGCGCCAGGAACCAGAGCTCTTCCGACATGCCCATGTGGTGCTGGCCGGAGGCATCTACAACCGGGCCACGGCCTTTCGGGCCGCCATGCTGGGGGCCGACGGCCTGCAGATGGGCACGGTATATCTGGCCACCCGGGAGATTGTGGCCACCGGCGCCCTGAGTCCCTTGTACCAAAAGATGATTCTGGAGGCCGGCCCGGGTGCCACCACGGTGTCCGGGGAAACAGTGGGCCTGGGGGTGCGGTCTTTGAAGACCGCCAAACTTAAGGCCATCTTGGCCCTGGAACGGGAATTTGCCGCCGGCCGGGAGGAGGAGGCCTCTTTCCGCCGCCGGCTGGAGGCTCTGGGGGCCAGAAGCCTACTCATCGCCGCCCGGGGGGTGCGGGAGCCCGGCGGGCCCCGGTTGGATGAAGACACTTGTCTGAGGGAAGGGCAGTTCATGAGCGGCGCCGTGGCTGGGGCCATCTCCCGGGTGGTTTCCGTGGCCCAACTTCATGAGGAGCTGGCCAGCGGTCCCTTAAACCTGGCCTGCCCCCGCTTGGCGCCCCTGACGGGCCCCGTAGTTCTCAGGCACCCCACCCCGAAAGGGAGCCGGGAAAGGGTGGCCATTACCGGTATGGCTCTGGTAAACGCCCTGGGAAACAGCCCCCGGGAGGTATGGGAGGCCTCCCTGGCCCGGCAGAGCGGCATCATCGAGGTGCCTTCTACACGATGGGATCACAGCCTGTATTATGACCCTGATCCCCGGGCTCCGGAAAAAACCTACTGCAAGGTGGCCGCCTTCCAAAACCTCACCATCACCCGGAAGGAGCTGGGCATTCCCCCCCAGGACTTCCGCACCATGTCCAACTCCACCAAGCTCACCTTGTGGCTGGCCCACCAAGCCATCCATGAATCCGGGATTCTGGCCTCAGGCATCCCTCCGGAGCGGATCGCGGTGCTGGTGTCCCAGAACTCCGGAGAAGTGGCCAGCACCCTAAGGGACTTGGTTATCGGCATCGCCACGCCTCATCTGGTCCGCTCTTTGGGTAAGGTAATCACCCTCCCGCCCCATCAAATGCAGGCGGCCACTGAATTTTTGAAGTCCGACCTTATACGGGTGGACGACACCACCTTGTTAGGAAGGCTTAATTGCACGGCAGGTGGCTTTATTTGCAACAAATACGGGTTTCGGGGGCCGTCCTATTCGGTATCGGCCGCGTGTGCCACCAGCCTGGTGGCCTTGTTCGCCGCCCTGATGATGCTCAAAAACGGGGTCATTGACGCCGCTGTGGTGGGGGGCGGGGAGGAGACCCTGACGCCGGCCCATTTCCTGGAATTCTCCGCCCTGGGGGCCTTGGCCGGCATCTCCGGCCGCCTCCGGCGCCCCGAAGAAATGAGCCGCCCCTTTGACGCCCACCGGGATGGCATGGTCCTGGGTGAAGGCGGGGCGGTCATTGTCATTGAGCGAGAATCAGTGGCCCGCCGCCGGGGGGTCCGGATCCACGCTTATATTACCGGGATCGGGGCCAGCAACAGCGACCAGGGGATGGTGGAATCCCTGGCCGAAACCCAGGAAATCGCTATACGGGCAGCTTTCCACGATGCGGCTGTCTCGCCGGAGACCGTGGACCTGGTGGAATGCCACGCCACTGCCACGGTGCAGGGGGATGTGGAAGAAGTCCGGGCTCTGAAAGCCTTCTTTCCCCAGGGCCGCACTACCTACCTTACCTCCTTCAAGTCCCAGATCGGGCACACCCTGGGGGCCTCCGGGCTGAACAGCCTGATTCGGGGGGTGATGGCCATGCAGGCCGGGGTCATACCGCCCACCCTGAACTATGACACGCCTGACCCGGCCATTGACCTGGAATCCTGGGGCTTTAGGGCCCCCGGTACTCCCGAGGCCTGGCCTGTGCCCCCAGACCGGCCCCGACGTCTGATGGTGAACGCCTTCGGCTTCGGCGGGGCCAACTATGTGGTCCACCTGGAGGAAAACCTGGAGGATCGCGCCGTCGTTCTGGTAAGCCCTGCCTTGGAACCAAGATCGGTCCCGCCGTCGGCCCCTGTGCCTGAGGAGGAAGAGGCACCGCCCCGGGTGAATGGGGTTTCCTTTTTCCGGGCCGCCATTGGCGGACGTCCTCACCACCTGGCGGTCCTGGCCAACAATGACCGGGAAGCCCAGGAAAAGGTGGCGGCCCTGTCGCCCTTTGACCCCACCATCTCCCTGACCGACCGGGAACGCCGGGCCCTGGAACGGCAAGGCATCTTCCTGGCGCCGGCTGGCGCCTCCCCCCCGCCCCTGGCCCTGGTCTTCGCCGGCCAGGGAACCTTTTATCACGGCATGGGGAAGGAACTCTACGACCACTTCCCGCCCATACGCCGGTGGATGGACCGGTTGGCCGAGGTGGCGGATTTCGACCTCCTCCACCTGCTGTTTCATTCCAGAGATGAGAACCTGCAACGCACCCTCTGGCAACAGCCGGCCCTGTTCACCCTGAATTATGCCATTGTGCGTCACCTCCTGGATCTGGGTCTCAGGCCCACCGCCATGGCCGGGCACAGCCTGGGAGAGCTGGTGGCCCTCTGTGTAGCCGGGGTTTTCAGTTACGAGGACGGATTCCGCATCGTGCACAAGCGGGCCCAGTGCATGGACAAGGCCGGTGATATTAAAGGGGATCCCGGCACCATGATGGCGGTGAACGTGCCCCTTGATCTCTTGGAGGCCAAGGTGGCGGCCCGGGATAACCTTTACATCACCAATTACAACTCTCCCCGGCAGATTGTGGTGGGTGGCGGCACCCAGGAGGTCAGGGCCCTGAAAGAGGAACTGGACCGGGAGGGCTATTGGACTTATCCCCTGAAGGTTTCCATGGCCTTTCACTCCCCCATCATGAAGGTGATCCGGGAGGAGATGCAGGCCTTTGTGGACACCATCACTTTTCATCCGCCCCGGATTCCGGTGATTTCCAACACCACCCAGCGTCCTTATCCTGATGATCCGGAGGAGATCAAGGGCATCATTATGGCCCACCTGGAATCCCCGGTGCATTGGCTGCAAAATGTCAAAACTCTGTGGGAGGATTTCGGGGTGCGTCTGTTTGTGGAAGTGGGTCCCAAGGACACCTTGTGCAACCTGGTCATGGAGACCATCCCTGAAGCGGTCACCATACCCACCTGCGACCCGGAAGGGGAGCCCCAGGCCTTCCGTACTGCGGCGGCCCGCCTTTATACCTTGGGACATCTGCCAAAGGTCCGGCCGAACCTGACTTTGGACCTGTCGGCTTCGGCCCCAGGGAAGTCCGGTCCGGCTTCCGGCTTGGCTTCGACCCCGGAGATGGTGGCCGCCATTGTGCAGCGGGAAATCAATCACTTTATTCTGGAGAGCTTCGGGAAATATTTGAAGCCCGCCATCCTGGCGGCTCTGCGCCGGGAAGTGGATCCCGCCTTCAGCGAAGCGGCCCTGGATCGGGTCCTCGGAACCGAGGCCTCGGTTTCTTCTGTTTTGCCAGCCATACTGCCGCAGGTGCCGGCAGACTCGCCTGCCCTTCTGTCCCAGGCGGTGTCCCCACCGGAGCCCCGGCCCCAGCCCCCTGAAGGTGCGGCCCCGGCGCCGGCATTATCCTCCGGCGATTATCTGGAGCGCATCATCCGGATAATAATGGACGCCACCGGCTATGAGCGGGAGGAGATCGAACCGGACATGGATCTGCGCCAGGACCTGGCCATCCGCTCCAGCCGCCTGCCGGTGATCATGGATGCCGCGGAGCGGGAATTCGGTATCGTCATTAAAATCGAAGACTTTCTGGGGGTGCGCACCGTCCAGGACTTGGCGGATCGTCTGGCCCAGGTGGTGGCCCAACAGGGCGGAGCCCCAGCCGCTCCGGCCCCTGCAGCTCCTCAATCCCTGGCTCCGCCGGTTAAGGCCTTGGCTGAACCTGAGAGCCAGGCCGAAACTTCGGCTCCACCTCTGCCTTTGCGGCGGCTGGTGTTTCGGCCAGCGCCTCTTTTCGGGAGCTCAGGCGGTATCCTTTCACTCAAACCGGGACAGACAGTGGCCATCCTGCGTCTAGGACCTGGACATGACCTGGCTGGTCAGCTGGAAGACTTTGGTCGCCGCCGCTGGCAGGCCCGGATGGTCCGCTTAGATGGTGAGGGGCTGGATAACACCCCGGGGGGGTTGGATCTACGCACTCCGGAAGGGGTCCAGGTTGCGGTTCAGCGCCTTACGGAACTTTCCCCGCTGGCCGGTCTGTTTCTTATTTTGGCTGACCCGGTACCTGGGAATCTAAACTTCAGGGATCTGCCCCAGGTGCTTACCGGCCTTTTCCAGGTGGTACAGACCCTGATGCAGTCACCGGCCCGGGAGTTCTGTGTGCTCTTAACCCGGAACCTGGATCATGCCAGTCCCCTTGAGGTGCTGGCCCAGGGTCTGGTGGGCCTGTTTTTGGCGGCAGCCCAGGAATACCCTGACTTTCTTTTCCGGAGCGTGAGGCTGGGCTCGGACTTAGACCTGCAAGCCGCCTTATCCCAAGCCCTTAACCGGGATAATGGCCTGGTGGAAATTTTTTTGGAAGGCTCCCAGGTACTTGGTCTTCAGGCAGTGGAGGAGCCCCTTTCCTGGCGCAGGGAATTAGAGCCCTTACTAAAGCCCGGGGATGTAGTGGTCATCTCCGGAGGTGCCCGGGGGGTCACTCCCTATCTGGCCCAGGCTCTGGCTCCCTTTTCGCCCCGACTGGTTTTGTTGGGACGCACCCTTCCTGACCCGGAGGTGGATTTTGAAGCCCTCCTCAGGGATGGTGGTGATGAGCCGGCCTTGCAACGCTTCCTTAGGAAAACCCGCCCTGAGCTCACCGGAAGCCGTTTGGAGAAAGAACTGGGCCGCCTGAAAACCCACCTGGAAGTGGTGCGGACCCTCAAGGAATTTGCCCATCTGGGCCTTAAGGCCCGTTATTATCCGTGCAATGTGGCCGACTTTGAGGAGGTGCGTAACGCCCTCTCCCGGGTGGTTGAGGAATGGGGCCGGATTGATGGGGTCGTTCACGGAGCTGGGATCACCCGGGACAGTTTTCTGGCCCTGATGACCTCGGAGGACTTTGCCCAGGTGGTGGGCGTGAAGCTCACCGGAGCCTTAAACCTCTTAGAGGCTGCCCGGCCCCACGGCCTGCGCTTCATGGTGGCCTTGTCCTCTGCGGCCTGCATCCAGGGGAACCCCGGGCAGGCCAACTACGCCGCCGCCAACCGTGCCATGTCGGCCCTGCTTGCAGCCCAGTCCTCTCTAGCCGGGAACCTCTTTGCCAAGGCTTTGATGCTCCCGCCCATTGAGGGAGTCGGCATGGCGGCGGCTCCGGAAATCAAGGAACTTTTGAAACTCAAGGGCTTGGAGCCCGCCTATGTCCATGCCCGGGAAATCGCCCAGTTTTTTGTTCGGGAGTTGAACCTGGGACGGCCTGAGGACGTCTGGGTCATGCCGGTCCGCTTTTTGCCCCAGGTGAAGACCACCTTGCTTAAGCTCCCCGAGGGGGCCGCGGAGACCGACTCCCTTACCCTAGCCGGGGTGGCCGCCGGGCAAAGGGATTTCCCCCTGGTGGACCGGGTGCGGCATCTGGACCTGATGAGAGGGGAACTTGAGGCGGAACGGGTTTTCCACAGTGACCGGGACCTGTGGATTGACGACCACCGCCCCTTCAAATTCCTCAAACATCCGCCGGTCTCCGGCATCATGGCGGTGGAGACCTTCATCGAGGCGGCCCGCCTGCTTTACCCCCATCTTAAGGTGGTGGGGCTTAGACAGGTGGCCTACCGGGATCTTTTGGACTGCCCCCTTGGGCAGGCAAGGCTGGCCCGCATATTTTGTCGGGCCCTCCAGGCTGACGCCGGCCAAGTGCTCTGCCAGGTGACCATTTCCAGCCCCATGCTCTCCCCCAGCGGCCGGGAGCTGGACCGCTGGTCCACCAACTTCGCCGGTCAGGTGGTGCTCGGGGTTGAGCCCCCGGTCTTTTCGCCCCTGCCAGGTCTGCCGGTGAGTCCGGAAGAGATGGAAACCCGGCCCATGCCCCCCGAGGAAGTGGCCGATTACTATCAGAACCACACCACCATGGGCCGCCGCTATCAGGTCCTTCATTCCCTGGAAGGCACGGCGGCCGGCTGTATCCGGGGGGTTGTGCTTTATCGGGAAATTCCGGACTTTTCCGGTTTTGAGCTCAATAATTACCATTATTCACCTTATCTTTTTGAGGCCTTCCTGCACCTGGTGAATTTTTACCTGGTGATGCGGGACGAAAAGGAGGAGCGCCGGATGATTCCCGCGGGATTCGGGGAACTGCGCTTCCGCCGCCCCTGCCGCCAAGGGGAACGGGTTGTCCTGGAGGCCCGGCTTATCAATGAGAATCCTGAGGGTAATACCTGGAACTGCCGGGCCCTGGATGACTCCGGGGACCCACTCATGCAGGTGCAGGGCCTGGAAGTGCGCTGGTTCACCCAATAACGGGCACTGAGAGACTACCTTCCGGAGAGGCGACATGGCCGGTGTTTCGATCATCCCGGTCCGGACCAGAAAGGAAATGAAGGCCTTCATTGACCTTCCCTGGGACCTTTACCGGGATGACCCCCGTTGGATACCCCCCATTAAAGCCAACCTTATCCGTCTCCTCACCCCCGGCCGTCATCCTTTTTGGGAGTTCTCCCGACGGGAGCTTTTTCTGGCCCTGAGGGGTTCGGAAGTGGTGGGCCGGGTGGCGGCCATCGTGGATGAGCACTACAATGAGTATCAAAAGGAGAAGATGGGGATCTGGGGCTTCTTTGAGTGCCGGCCGGACCCGGAGGCCGCGGCGGGACTGTTCCAGGCGGCCACCCATTGGGTGCGTCAGCAGGGAATGGAATTTATCCGGGGGCCGTTGAACCCCTCGTTGAATTATGAAGCAGGTCTTTTGGTTCAGGGCTTTGATTCCCGCCCTACCTTCCTCATGACCTACAACCCCCCTTATTATCTGGAGCTGGTGACCCTGGCGGGCTTCCGCAAAGAAAAGGATTTATTTACTTATCTCTCCACCCGGGACCATAAACCACCGGCTTGGGTTTTGGAACTGGGGGAGCGCCTGGCCCGCAAAGCCGAGGTTACTGTTCGCCGAATGGACCCCAGACGCTTCGAGGAGGAAGTGCGCCTGCTCCGAGACCTTTATGTGGCAGCCTGGGGCCAGAACTGGGGCTTTGTGCCCCCCACCCTGGCGGAAGTGAAGGAAATGGTCCGGGAGATCTATCCCATCATTGACCTGGACCTGGCCTTCTTTCTCTGTGTGAAGGAGGAGCCGGTGGGGGTCTGTATCGTCCTCCCGGACATCACCCCCTTGCTCAAACGCTTCAACGGCAAGCTGGGGCTAAGCGCTCTCCTCAAAAAGCATCTCTATTGGTCGGAAATCAACGGCTGCCGGGGGTTTATCCTCGGGGTCAAGGAGGAGTACCGCCAGATGGGCGCCCCCCTGGTGGTCCTCTACCACCTCCTCAAGGCGGCGGAGCAGAAGACACAGTATTATTATGTGGAGATGGGCTGGAGTCTGGAAGACAATTACGCCATCAATCTCCTCTACGAAGAGGGGGGCCTTAAACCCCACAAGCGCTATCGCCTCTTCCGCAAGGACCTGATCTGAACTGGGACAGAAAACCAGGGGGTTACGTTTTCCTTCCCCACTTTGGAGCAGGCCGGCAAAGGTCTTTGCCTCCGGCTGTCTGGCAGGAAGCCTAACGCCGACAAAGCAGCGCTGCGAAAAAGCCGTCCATTTGAAGCCCGTCAGGAAAGGTGCGGAAATAACCCGGGGGTTCCAGCAACTCCCGGGCTGATGGCGGCAGTTGCTCTGGTTCAAATATCAGCTGATACTCCGGATGGTCCGCCAGGAATCCGCCAACCAGGTCCTCGTTTTCCTCCGGTTCGGTAGTACAGGTGACATAGAGCAGACGGCCTCCGGATTTAAGGAGAGGCGCCGTCCTCTCCAGCAGGGCTCGTTGTCTGGGTGGGAAGGTGGCAAGATCCTTTTCTCTGAGCCGGGTTTTGATTTCCGGGTGTCGCCGGATGGTTCCCAGAGAGGAACAAGGGACGTCCAGGAGGGCAGCATCCAGGCTTCCCGGTCTAAGGGGCAGAGGGAGGCTGGCATCGGCTCGGATGGCCTGAACACAGGTGAGCCCCCAGCGCCTGATATTTCGTCCCAACTCGTAAAGTCGCCGGCGATGATAGTCCACCGCCACCACCAGGCCCCGGTTGTCAAGCAATTCCCCCAAATGGCTGGTTTTCCCCCCCCGGCCGGCGCCGATTTCCAGAACCCGTTGTCCGGACCTCACCCCCAAAAGCAGAGGGACCAACTGGGCGGCTTCGTCCTGAAACAGCCATAGACCTTCGCGATAAGAAGGCAGAGAGGCCGGGGACTGATCCACCTCCACCAATTGCAGGCCTCCGGGGGAGTAGCGGCAAAAGGAGGAGATGACCCCCTCCCGGGCCAGACGGACTTGAAGCTCTCCGATACTGGTCTTCAGGGAATTGACCCTGACCGTGAGGGGCGGCACCTGGTTGTTGGCTTCAAGTCGCAGTTTGGCGACTTCGAAGCCATACCGCTCAAGCCAGCGGGACACCAGCCAGGGTGGGTGGGCGCTGGCCACACTCAGGGCAGTGACGGGGTCTTGGTCCGCTTCCGGCAGAGGGGGCATTTCACCCCCGGCCAGACGCCGGAGTACGGCGTTGATAAACCCCACCTGCCTGTCAGAAAGACGCCGGCTCCGGGCCAGGGACACGGTTTCGTCCACCGCGGCGTAGGCCGGAATCCGGTTCAGGAAGAGAATCTGATAGGCCCCCAACCGAAGAATCTGCTGCACCACCGGCTGGACCCGGGCCCAGGGCCGATGGGTCAGCCGGGAAAGAATAAAGTCCAGGCGCAGCTCCCAGCGTTTCACCCCTTGCACCAATTCCAAAAGCAGGGCCCGTTCCTGCCTGGGGAGGTTAGGATGTCGGCGCAGGACCGCGGCCAGCCGGTCTTCCACGTAGCCGCCGTGGCTTTGGGAGGAAACCAAAACATGCAAGGCCAGGTACCGGGCAGACACCTGGATCCGGGGTTTAGAAGGGTCAATCACGGGAGGTTGCTTGGCCGGCCAAGGCTGGAGCGGGCAGCAGGAAGGTCTTCAAGGCCTCTTCCACCCGCGCCAGGTCCACTTCCGTGTCGTAGCAGGGGCCGTGAGGCCGGTGGTTGGTGATGCCAAACACCGGCAAAGGGTAGCTGTCCTGGATGCCGCTGGCCAGATCCCGTTCGCAGGCCACCGCAATGATGAGCTGGGGACGGCGTTCCACCACAATTCGCCGGGCCAGTGTGCCTCCGGTGGCCACCGCCAAACCCACCCCATATTTGTCAGAAAGTTCGGCCAGACCCTTGATGGCGCACTTGCCGCAACGCTTGCAGTGAAGCACGTTGCCGGTGATGCGGAACTGGCACTCGTGAAACTGCAGACAATGGGGCATGAGCAAAAGGAGCTTCTCAGCCGGGGCCCGGGGATGCGCTGCCAGGAGCAACTGGTTGTTGATCTCTATGAAGGACCGGCGCACCTGGTCCTTGGACACCCCCAAAAACTTCCCCACGCCGCTCATAAGGGGGAGCAGGAATTTGATCAAGATCCCCCGCAAGTTTCGGGAAAAAGGGAGATCCCGGCCCAAAATCACGGTTAAAACCAAAATGGCCACTCCGGCGAACACCAGGGTCAGAATTACGCTGAACACCACCCCCAGAACCAGTGGTAATCTGGGGTGAATATTGGGCAAACCCACATAGGGCACATACCAAAGAAGACCCAGGAACAGGGTGAAGATCAGACAGGTAAGGGCCAAAAGCCCCAGAAAGATGCGCTTTTGGGGGCGGATGGAGTTACCGCCGTCCAGGATGGGCGTGGCTTCGGTCATGGGCCAGGCCGTTTTAATTTATAAGGGATAGCCCTGGTCGGGTTTTCTGGTTCCCGGAAAATCATCCCAATACTTCCCCCATCAGGGGCTGGCCCCGGAGGAAGGCCTCGGCTGGCAGGCGTTTGTGGCCAGCCAGTTGCAGTTCTTTAAGGCTGATGGTGCCCTCCCCGCAGGCCACCTCCAGCCGGCCGTGGGCGAGACCGAGGGCGGTGCCGGGCACGGCCCTCCGGCCGCCGGCCTCCTCCACCCGGGCGCCGAAGAGCTTCAGCCGTTGCCCCCGCCAGTAAGTATAAGCTCCAGGGGTGGGGTCCAGTCCCCGAACCCAGCCAGCCACCTCCGTAGCGGGCAGTTCCCAATGGATGAGCCGCATCTCCGGAGTAATGGGGGGAGCATAGGTGACTCCGCTTTCAGGTTGAGGGATTTTCCGCCCCTCCCCCCGGCGCAGAAGCTGAAGGGCCTCCACCAGGAGCACCGCACCCCGTTCCGCCAGTCTGGCACCCAGGGTGCCAGCATTGTCCTCCGGTAGAATGGGCAGGCGTTCCTGAAGGAAAATAGGCCCGGAGTCCACCTCCAAAGTCACCCACATGATGGTGACTCCTGTTTCCTGATCCCCCTTGATGAGGGCCCAGTTGACCGGTGCCGCCCCCCGGTGCCGGGGCAAAAGGGAGGCGTGGACATTCAGGAACCCCCACCGGGGAAGGGCCAGGAGCTCGGGGGTGAGGATGCGGCCATAAGCCGTCACCACCATGAGCTCCGGGTTAAGTTCCTTCAGGGCCGCCAAAAACTCCGGATCCTTGAGCCGTCTCGGCTGAAGAACCGGGATGCCCAAGGCCTGGGCCAGCTCCTTTACCGGGGAAGGGGTCACTTTCTGTCCCCGGCCCCGGGGACGATCAGGCCGGGTAATGACGGCCAGGATGTCCTCTCCTGCAGCCCACAGGGCTTTCAGGGACGGGACGGCAAACTCGGGAGTGCCCAAAAAAATCAGTCGCCAGGGACCCGTCTTCACCGGCCCGCTGCCTGTTTCTTCAGCCGCCTGAGATAAAGCCCCCGTTTCAGGCGACTGATGCGGTCAATGAAGAGGATACCGTCCAAATGATCAATTTCGTGCTGGAGCACGACGGCCTTAAGACCCTCAGCTTCAATAGATACGGGCTTGCCGTGGCGGTCCAGGCCGGTGACGCACACCCGGGCATGACGCCGCACCTCGGCATTAAAGTCCGGAACCGACAGGCAGCCCTCATTATAGACCAGTTCCCCCTCACAGGCCGTAATACAAGGGTTGATTATCACCTGCAGATCCCGGGGGCCCTCTTTCTGGGAGACGTCAAACACAATGACCCGACGGAGCACCCCCACCTGATTGGCGGCCAAACCCAAGCCCGGCGCGGCGTACATGGTAGCCGCCATGTTATCAATGAGGGTTTGTAAGTCACCGTTGATCTCAGTGACCTCCGCCGCGCGGGTTTTAAGGACCGAATCCGGGAAGCGACAGATAGGCAAAATCATGGACCATCCAAAAATCACAATTTTATTTCTTTATAATGTCTTTCCCTTGATTCTGCAAGACTTGTTCAAGACTTAAAAACCCGTTCGGTTATTGGGGTGCCGGTTTTTTTCAGGCGCCTCCGGATAATAAAAAGGCCCCCGCGGATAAAACTCAGATAAAGCAAACAAATGAAGGGAGATGTTTAAGAATGGATTTCAGGAAGAAAAGTGGCTGGCAGATCGCCCTCTTAGAAGCTATTTGCCCCGACCTTCCCGGGTGGTGGTCAGGATCAGGAAAAAAAGACCCAGGCAGATTAACAGAAGCTTCACCGATTCCATCCCCTGGCCCCTTGTTGACAGAATGCCATGCCCGGATATGTAACCCGGTTCCGGGGCGGCAGGGAGGAAGCCTTCTCCCCCCTGCCTGATTGGACAGCTTTGGTGAAGGTAACGTTAAGTTTTTTACCAGTCCGGAGTAAAATTCAGAACCAGGTCGGCCATCGGGGAGGATTCCGCTTCCCCCAGACTCTGAGGGGCGGACAAGGCCGCGCCCCGGCCAAAGCCCTTCCCGAGCCCCCTTCCCGGACCCACACCCGGACCGAACATGGGAAGCTGGGGCGCAATCTTTTTCAGTTCCAGGCGATGAGCCACGGCCTTTTCCATAAACTGGACCCTGAGGGCGCTCAATTCCTTGGTTTTGGCCAGGATGGCCTTGTCGTCCGGCTTTTCCGCCTTCCAGAGTTGGGCCAACTCCACGGCCTTGATCATCATCTGCTTGCGCAGCTCGGCCGTGTCGTTAAGGAATTTCTGCTTTAGGTCAAACACCTGCCCGGCCTGCTCGGGGGTGAGGTTCGCCAGAGCCAGGTGGCGGGGACCCGGGCCGAACCCCCCGCCTGGTCCCATTCCACAACCGATACCGCCTCCCCAGCCGTCCCAGGCAAAGGCACCGCCGGCTCCCACCAGGGTCAAAGCCAGGGCCGCCAGGAGAAAGGGGCTGAAACTTTTCCTGAATTTTTTCCACATAGGTTCACTCCTTTCCATTACCGCGATTTTTCAGAAAGTTGTCGGGCTTTTTCCGAAAAAACACACCGGCCTCATAAAACCGGCGCAAAAATTAATTTCAAAGAAAGGGTCCCTTACCTTTGCAGAAGATCTGCCGTATAATTGGGGAAAATCATTTTACCGCAGGCAGACATGACCACTTACCGCATTCACCCCCTGGTGGTGGGGATGAACGAAACCGACCAGGGCATCATGACCTATCTCAAGGGTTACGGCAAGCGCATCTGGATCCCCATTTATGTCTTTTACCTGGAGGGAGGCCCGGAAAAGATCCTGGTGGATACGGGGCTGGAACAATTCCTGGTCCCGGAGGAGGTCCCGGACCGGTTCGGTCTAAAGGTGCAGGAGTTCGAAGAAGCCCTGGACTCCTTTGGCCTGGCCCCCGAAGATATTGACATCGTCATCCACACCCACCTGCACAATGACCACTGCGAGAACGACTACAAATGCAAAAATGCCCGGGTTTATGTGCAGCGGGCCGAGTATGAGTTCTTTAAAAACCCCCATCCCGTGGACCACCGCTACTTCCCCGACCTCCTGGATGAGGTGGAGGTGGTGTTGCTGGAGGGTGACCAGGAGATTGTCCCGGGGATTTCCGTGATGCTAACCCCGGGGCATACCCCGGGAGGTCAGTCCGTGGTGATCAACACCAGCCAGGGGCGGGCGGTAATCACCGGCTTTTGCTGCAATGACCAGAACTTCCCCAAGTCGGGCCCTCCGGTACCCCCAGGAGTTCATCTCAATTTGATTTCGGCCTATGAAAGCCTGAAACGGGTGAAGGAGACCGCAGATCTCCTTATCCCGCTACACGACCTGTCTGTGGGACTTAAGCGCTCTATTCCGGAGTAGAGGACTATGGGGGGCAAAGGAAAGTCAGGCTGCCTGATTCTGGCGGTAATCCTGGGGGCCGGGGTGGTCCTGGCCCAGACTTTGCGGATGGTGCCGGTGCCGCCCCACCTAAAGCCCCGCTGGACTCCGGTCCCGGAAAGCCCCAAGGTCTTTTCCGCTCCCAACGTGCCGGCTGACATTTTCCGGGGACCGGGAGGTTATTACTTGCTTCTGGGGTCGACCTGGTATCACAGCCGCACCCTGAACGGCCCCTGGACCCTGTTGCACCAAGTGCCGGAGTTTCTCACCGCCATCGGCCCGGGCTCGTTTAAGGCCTCCCCTTCCCAGACGGTGAAGCCCGGGTCGACCACCGGGGCCACCGGGGCCTCTTCAGCTCCGCCGACGACTCCCGAAGGAGGTTCGGCCTCGGCAGCCGCCGGAGAAACTCAACCTCCATTGAACCAGGTGGAAGTCTCCCCGGCCCCGGAGCCGGTGCTCCTCTACGATTCGGGGCCACCTTGAGAGAACCTGGGTAAAGCAGGCTGGAGGGAAAAAGACTTGTCTCCTCCAGCCTCCTTAGCCCAAAACACTTTCCTGATGGAAGCTCTGAGGGCCAAAGCCCGGAGTCAGGCATTCCGGGCCTCGGGATCCTGACACACCGCCTCCATAGGGACACACAGCACCGGACAGGGCAAGAGGCGTACCACCTTTTCAGCCGTAGAGCCGAAAAACACCTCTTCCACGGGTCCCCGGCCCGCCGCGCCATACCCTCCCAAGGCAATGAGGTCCACCGCCAGATCCCGGGCGATGACCGCAATTTCCTGAAAAGGCGCGCCCACAGCCACAATGGTTTCCACCTGCAGACCTTTGGAGTTCCAGCGCTTCAGAAAATCGGCCAATTGACTCTGGGCCCGTTCCCTAAGTTCAGGAACCAGGCTTTCCGGTTCCCGGCCCAGATACTCGGCTACCACCGCCAACCGTTTCCAGTTTATGACATGGAGCAGGACAATCTTGGCGTTGTAAGTCTCGGCCAAGGCGGCCGCGGTCTGGAAAGCGGCCCCTGAGCAGTCGGAAAAGTCTGTGGCCACCAGAATGGACTGGAGTTTCATACCGCAAGCCCCGCGCAGAGTGAAAAAGACCTCCTGCCCCGCCGGTCCAATCTCTGGCTGACCGGCGAGCCGGTTTGTGGCGACGCCCTGGCTATTTCACCACCTTTTTAATATCCTTCAAGGCCTCTTCAGCACTCTCGAAGGTTCCGATGTGAACCCACACCACCTTGCCTGTCTTGTCCAAAACCACCGAAACCGGATAAGGGGTAAAATTCAAGGCTTTTCCCAGCTTGGAATCTTTGTCCGGCACTACGGGGAAGGGGATTTTGTGAAAGGCCTTCCACATCTTGACGGCATTTTCGTCGTTGCCTTGGCCCGCCGCCAAAAATTTTAGCTTGTCCTTCAATTGGGCCTCTTTTTGCACCAGTTCATAGAGCTTGTTCATGATGGGGGCCTGGTGCATGCAATGGGGGCAGGTGGTGTTGAAGGACTCCACCAACACATAGGGGGCCTTGATGTCCTTCAAAGTGAAATCCCCGGGTTTGGCCAGGCCCAAATAAGCCTGGTCTTCAGGGGTAAGGGGGGCGGAAAAGGGGACATTGCCGGCATTGTAACCTACCACCGGTTCCTTCTCGGCGGCCATTGCCGGCGCAAGACCCAAAAGCACCAAAGCGAGACAAATTCCCAGGATCACCAAGATACCTTTCCGAGCCATCTTTTCCCCTCTCATGATGGAATTTGATGAATCATAAAATAACCGGGCCCAAAGGGCAAAAAAATTCTTGAATTCCTCGGCTGATCGGAGGTCTTTCTTTCCACTTGGCAGAGTGTGCGCCGGTCATTTTTCCGGGAAGAGCTGGTCTTCCTGCCAGGCCACCGGCACCCTTACCAGGCCACCCCGGCGGTGATGATACAACAGATAGCCCCGCTGGACCCCGAATTCAAAGAGACTTTTGGTGAGAAGCACATCCTCCCGGCAGTAGGCCTCCAGCTCTTCCCAGCGCCCGTTTTTGTAAAGTTCCAGGGCCAGAAGGCCGTCACCCGTCTTCCGGCGTCCGAGAGTGGCTTCAGCCAAATGTCCCAAAGACAGGCGAAACCCCAGGAACCGATGGAGCTCCTCCAATAGATCCAAAGTGGGCAGGGTGTCCAGGGGAATCCGGGTGTAAGGTTGGAGGACCCGGTAGTCGAAGCGCTTGAGGTTGAAGCCCACCACCAACTCCAATTCGGTGAGGCGCCGACAGAGGGTGTCCAGTTCCGCCTCCCGGAATACCGTGAGCCTCTCGGGATTGGTCTCCAGAAGCACCGCCAGAGACACTCCCATGGCCTCACAGCGCCCCCAGCCCCCCACTTCGGCGGCGGAGCAGCAGGTCTCCAGGTCCAGAAAGCCCAGGCGTCGACGGCTGAGCCAGGGCACCTGCTCCAGGACCTCCTCAGGCGGGGCTGGAGCTGGGGTCTCAAAAGGGAGGGTAACCCTCTCCTTAGGGGGAGTCTCTTTCATTCCAAGGAGCAATTCGGCACTCATCAAGGCCGCCGCCTTGTCCAAGGGCTTGTTTCCGGAACCGCACTTGGGTGAGTGGATGCAGGAGGGGCAGCCTTCCTCGCAGGGGCAGGCCTCCACAATGTCCCTGGTGCGCCCAAGGAGCTCCTCCAGGATGGCATAGGCCCGGGCCGCCAGCCCCACTCCGCCGGGGTAGCCGTCGTAGATGAAAATCGCCGCCCGCCCCACCTGGGGATGGGCCGGGGTGGAAATGCCTCCGATATCATAACGGTCTGCCAGGGCGAAAAGGGGGAACATGGCAATGAGGGCATGCTCCAGGGCGTGAATGCCCCCCATGAAGTGCAAACCTGCCTGATATACCGCCTGTTTCACTGAATCAGGGATTTCCAGCCACATGCCCACCGTCTCAAAGATCTGCGGAGGAAGGTTAAGAGGCACCACCCCGAGGAGCTCCTGACCGGGGAGGCGCCGCTTTTCGTATCCCAAAAATCGCTCGGTGACCTTAAGGCGGCCGGTGTGGGCAGTAAAGGCGGCCACCTGCCGGGTTTCCAGGACCTCCAGAATCTCCGTGTCCTTGTCTGTCTGAATGCGGGTGAAATAGTTGGGCTCGACCGGGGTTACCCAGACATTGCGGCGGTCAAGGTCAAGGCGCTCCACCACATAGGATTGGGCTTTATGGAGATACACTGCCCCGGGATGGCATTCCCGGAGGGCCCGGTGCCCGTCCACATGTCCCAGCGGCCGCTTTTTCCCTATCTGAAAAATGGCAAAGGATTCACCGATGCCCCGGATGTTCACCTCTTTTTGGGGGAAGCGGGCCCGGGCAAACCAGGCGCGGCCGTCGGCACTCTGAAGCAGGTGGCCGGCACGGCTGAGTTTGTTAAGCTGGGATTCATATCTGATAAGGTCAAAAAATCTCTCCTGGTCCTTCTCTAAAGGCAGCTCCTGGGCGGCACAGGGGAGATGGGCTGCCACCACCTCTGGGTTGTCTGGATCCACCACCGCGGCTTCCAGGGGGCGGCCAAAAAACTCGTCCGGATGCTTCATAAAATACTGATCCAGGGCGTCAGGCTGGGCCACCAGCACCACCAAGCTGTCCCGGTCCTGGCGCCCCACTCGCCCCATGCGCTGGCGGGCCGTGACCATGGTGCCGGGATAGCCCACCAGCAGACAGACATCCAGGCCGCCGATGTCAATGCCCATCTCCAGAGCGCTGGTGGAAATCACCCCCCGCATCTTCCCGGAAGCCAGACGGGCTTCAATGTCCCGCCGTTCCTCCGGGAGAAAGCCGGCACGGTAGGAGCTGATGTAGCGCCTGAGTTCCGGCACCTGGCGCAGGACCCAGAGATGGATGAGCTCGGTGAGCCGCCGCCCCTGGGTAAAACAGATGGTGGCCAGGTTCTGTCGAATGGCCTGGGAGAAAATCTGGGCGGCAATGGTGGCCGCACCAACCGGGGGATTAAAAAAAAGGTAGTGTCGCCCGGAGCAGGGCGCGCCGCTTTCCGTGATCAACTCCACCTCGAGGCCGGTCAATTTCTGGATAAATTCAGCCGGTTCCGCAATGGTGGCGGAAAAGGTCAGAAACTGGGGGAAGGCCCCGTAATGGGCACAGACCCGACAAAGGCGCCTGAGCAGCTGGGCCATGTGGCTCCCGAAAATACCCCGGTAAGTGTGCACTTCATCAATCACCACATAGCGAAGGTTTTTGAAGAACTCCACCCAGGCATCATGATAAGGCAGAAGCCCCAGGTGCAGCATATCGGGATTGCTGATGAGCACCTGAGGCGGCCAGGCCCGCAGGGCCTGACGCACCGCCGGGGGGGTATCCCCATCATAGACGGCCGCACTGAGAAAGGGGCTGGGCAGGGCTGCATCCAGCTCCTTTATGGCCTTGAGCTGGTCCTGCTCCAGGGCCTTCAGGGGAAAGAGATAAAGGGCCCGGGACCGGGGTTCAGACATCAGGGTAGCCAACACCGGCAGGTTGTAAATCAGGGTCTTGCCGCTGGCCGTGGGTGTGGCCACTAACAGGTGCTTGCCCTCCCGGATGGCGGCCAAAGCCTCCCCCTGGTGACGATATAGGCGGCTGATGCCCAGCCTCCTCAAGGCCCTCCACAAGGAGTCGGGAAGGCCCGCCTCTCCCTCATAATAATCCGCCGATCGGGAAGGCTCATATCGATAGAAAACCAGAATATCCCGGTATTCTTCGGACTCCCTGAGCCATCTGACAAATTCCTGAAGCATGACTGCCGGTTGAAGCGGGGGCCGCGGTCTCAAGGCTCCGGTCCCTTAAGCCTTAATCCCAGCCCCATCCTTATTTGAGGACCAGGGAAAAATAACTTGGGGTTCCTCTGGTACCGCCATTATAAAACAGGTCCGGCATGGATGCCGGGGAATGACCCGGACTCAGGCCCCCACCACCCTTATTCCCGCAAGTCCACAATACGCAGGGCCTTGCCTTCGCTTTTGGGGAGGGTGTTGGGTTCCACCAACTCCACGCTGGGGGTGACCAGAAGCTCGCTTTTCAAGGCCTCGGTGATCCGCTTTCTGAGAGCGTTGAGATAGCGCATATCCTCCCGAAAAAATTCCTCCAAGACCTCCACTTTGACAATCAGCCGGTCATTGAAGTTTTCCCGGCGGAGCTCCACCAGGTAATTGCTGTGCACTTCGGGCATGCCCAGAAGCACTTTTTCAATCTGCATGGGGAAGATGTTCACCCCCTTGATAATGATCATGTCGTCGGTGCGCCCCCGGATGCGGGAAATCCGGCGGAAGGTGCGGCCGCAGGGACAGGGGGCGTCATCAAAGGAGGCCAGGTCCCGGGTGCGGTAGCGCAACAGGGGCATCCCTTCCCGGGTGAGGTTGGTGAAGACCAATTCCCCTACTTCCCCCGGGCCCAGAACCTTTCCGGTCTGGGGGTCAACAACTTCCAGCAGGAAGGCGTCCTCCCAGACATGCATGCCGTTTTGCTCCGGACACTCAAAAGCCACCCCGGGACCGTTCATTTCAGAGAGGCCATAGGAATTGTAAGCTTTGAGCCCGTAGGCGGCTTCGATGCGCCGGCGCATGTCCTCGGTGTGGGGCTCGGCCCCGATGAAGGCAATCCTCAGGGACAGGGCCCTGGGATCCACCCCCACCTCCCCAAAGGTATTCAGCAGGTAAAGGGCGTAGCTGGGGATGATGTGAATCACGGTGGTCCGGAACTGCTGCATGAGCTGCACCTGGCGTCTGCTGTTTCCGGCACCCGCCGGGATGGTGAGGCAACCCAGGCGCTCGGCCCCGTAATGGAAACCCAAGCCGCCAGTGAAGAGGCCGTAGCCCATCATATTCTGGAATACATCTCCGGGACGGACCCCGGTCATGTACATGGAGCGGGCCACCAGATCGGCCCAGGTGTCTAGGTCTTTTCGGGTGTAATAAATCACCGTGGCCTGGCCGGTGGTCCCCGAGGAGGCGTGGAGGCGCACCAGCTCGGTCAAAGGCACCGTGAGCATCTCTTGGCCGTGGCGGCGCAGGTCATCCTTGGTGGTGAAGGGGATGTGCCGGACATCTTCCAGGGTGCGCAGCTTCTCCGGGGTGATTCCGGCCTGGGCCAGACGTTTTCGGTAAAAGGGGCTCATAACCGCCCGGCTTACAGTCTTCTTGAGCCGTTTTAGTTGCAACTTTTTAAGTTCCGGAAGGGTCAACTTCTCATGCGCGGCGTCCCAGTACACGCTCATTTCTCCTGATTGTCCTTTCGTGGCTGGGGCAATTTGTATCCCGTCCCCTTTTCCCTGTCAAGGTTAGGCTTTTGGTGGACAGAAACCTTCAAGGGGTTATAGGATAGCGGTGATAGCCGATGGGAAGCTCTCCGGTCCTTGGTCGGGGAGGGCTGGACCTTGTCCGTTTCCGGACGTTGATGGAGGACATTATGAAGGTCACCCTGGCCCAACTTAACCCGGTTGTAGGGGACATTTCCGGAAACCTGAAAAAATTGCGCGACATATTGGCTCAAACTCCTTCAGATGTGGACTTGGTCATTTTTTCAGAGCTTTTTGTCACAGGCTATCCTCCCCGGGATCTCCTGGAGCGGCCGGCATTTATCCACCGGACCCTGGCGGCCCTGGAGGAAGTGGCCCGCTTCTCGGGGAGCTACCCCCACCTGGGTATCTTACTGGGCGCCCCCCGGGTAACCGGCCGGGAGCGGGGCAAGGGTTTGGCCAACGCCGCGTTCCTGTTCCATCAGGGGAAACTGGTTTTTACTCAGGACAAGTCCCTCCTGCCCAGCTACGATGTCTTTGACGAGACCCGCTACTTTGACCCGGCCCTAACTACCCGGGTGGTGCCTTTTAAGGGCGATCGTCTGGGAATCTCCATCTGCGAGGATGCCTGGGGGGGAGAGGAATCCTGGTGCCGCCGCCTTTACCCGGTGGACCCCATTGCCCTTTTGGCGGGCCAGGGGGCCACGGTGCTCCTCAATATCTCGGCCTCCCCCTATCAGGTGGGCAAAGAGGAGGTGCGCTACCGCCTCATGAGAGCCCACGCCCGCACCTATGGCGTTCCGTTTGTCTATGTCAACCAGGTGGGGGGGAACGACGAACTCATATTTGACGGCCGCAGTCTGGCCTTCGATGGCCAAGGCGAACCTCTGGCGGTCCTGCCCCCTTTTGCCGAGGCGGCGGTCACCGTGGACTTGGGGCAATCCGGCATCCCAGGACTATTCACTCCTCAGGAGCCCATCGCCTCGGTGCATGACGCCCTGATCCTGGGTTTACGTGACTACCTCCACAAAACCGGCTTCACCCGAGGGGTGGTGGGGCTTTCCGGTGGGGTGGATTCCGCGGTGGTCTGCACCCTGGCGACCCGGGCCCTGGGCCCTCAAAATGTCCTGGGCGTGTCCATGCCCTCTCCTTATTCTTCCCCCGGAAGCCTCACGGACGCCGCCCAACTGGCCCGAAATCTGGGGGTGGCCTACCGGGTCATCCCTATCACCCCCATCTATCAGGCCTACCTCGAGGCCTTCCGGGAGCACTTCCCGGTGGATGAGGTGGACATCACCCTGGAAAATGTCCAGGCCCGCATCCGGGGAAACATTCTCATGGCCCTGTCCAACCGCTTCGGTTATCTGGTGCTGGCCACCGGCAACAAAAGCGAGCTGTCCATGGGCTATTGCACCCTTTATGGCGACATGAGCGGCGGTCTCAGTGTTCTGGCAGATGTCCCCAAAACCATGGTGTATGAGCTGGCCCGCTATATCAACCGGGAGCGGGAGATCATCCCTCAAAGCATCCTAGAAAAAGCCCCCTCCGCGGAACTGCGGCCGGGCCAGAGGGACCAGGACACCCTGCCGCCCTACGAGATTTTAGACCAGATTATCCAGCATTACCTGGTGGAGACCCGTTCGCCGGAGGATATTGTGGCCCAGGGCTTTGACCCTGAAGTGGTGCGCTGGGTGGTGCGCACCATTGACAAAAACGAATACAAACGCCGCCAGGCGGCACCGGGACTCAAGATCACCTCCAAGGCCTTCGGCATGGGGCGTCGCCTTCCCATCGCCGCCCGTTATGAGTGGTGAAGCCAAAAAGCCGGGGGGCTTTAACTTTACATGGGGAAGTCCACTTTGATTTTGAAGATTTCCTTGGCCGGCAGGGACAAGATGTCAGACACACCGCTGAGCTCTCTGATTTCCGCCAGGATCTCAACCAGGCGGCTTTCAGATTCGGCGATCAGGGTGAACCAGACATTGTAGCGGTGCCGCCGAAGGTAGTTGTGGGTTACTCCAGGATAGCGGTTAACCAGGCGAACAAAGGTCTCAAGGACCTCGGGAGGGACCTTGGCGGCCACCAGGGTGCTGGTGTAGCCCAGCTTCCGGGAAGTGAAGTTGGCCCCGATGCGCCGGATGATGCCGGCATCGTGCAGGGCTCTGACCCGGGCCAGGACCTCCGCCTCGCTTGTCCCCACCCTGCGGGCCATCTCTTCATATGGCCGGGGCACCAAGGGGAAATGGGACTGGATTTCGTTTAAGATGGCCCGGTCCAGGTCGTCCAGGTGAGTCTTGGGAATTGGGTCTGCAGTTTTCGGCTTCATGGTTTTCTGGTTCCCCCTGCCCCACCCTTTAGTGGAGAAATTTAGGCCGTGGCGGCCGGGGCTTTAAGCTTTGACGGCCAAAGTACCCTAAGGGGGGTGGAGGGTTGAGGTTATCTTTTTGACTGGACATGCTTGAATTGTATCTTTTTTTCATAAAAAGCACAGGTTGACAACCTGGGCCACCAGGTTTTTTGGTTTTCTGTCCCTTCATTGCCCTACCCGAACCTCTCGCCCAGGGCGCCTTGGCTCCCACTCTATAAGGAGTTTGGTGGCCCAGGTTGTCAACCTGTGCCTCAAGTTCTTATAGACTTCATCAGGGCTTACTTCCCCCTTACCAAAAGCCGCGCCGCGTCCTTCGCAAAATAGGTGAGGATCATATCGGCGCCGGCCCGCTTGATGGCGGTGAGGGACTCCAGCATGGCCGCGGTTTCGTCCAGCCAGCCTTTCAGGGCCGCGGCCTTGATCATGGCATATTCCCCGGAAACCTGGTAGGCGGCGAGAGGGAGGTCAAACTCCCCAGCCAACGAAGCAATAATGTCCAGATAAGGCAGCGCCGGCTTTACCATGAGGATGTCCGCCCCCTCCTCCACATCCAGGGTGGCCTCCCGGAGAGCCTCTTTGGCGTTAGCCGGGTCCATCTGGTAGCCCCGGCGGTCGCCGAACCGGGGGGCGCTCTCCGCCGCCTCCCGGAAGGGTCCGTAAAAGGCCGAGGCGTATTTCACCGCGTAAGACAAAATGCCCACCATCTCAAAGCCCCGCTCGTCCAGGGCCTCCCTGATGGCTCCCACCCGGCCGTCCATCATGTCCGAAGGAGCCACCAGATCCGCACCGGCCTGGGCGTGGGATAACGCCACCTCGGCCAGAACCTCCAGGGTGGCGTCGTTGTCAATTTCCCCCTGCCTAACAAGGCCGCAGTGGCCGTGGGAGGTGTAGCCGCACAGACAGACGTCGGTGATGACCAGCAAATCCGGCTGGGCCTTCTTCAGGGCCCGGACCGCCTGTTGCACCGGCCCCCGAGGGGAGGCGGCCTCGCTGCCGGTATCATCTTTTCTCTCAGGAAGGCCGAAAAGCAGCACCGCCGGAACCCCCAGGTCCCAGGCCGCGCGGGCCTCCTCCACCAGGAGATCCACCGACAGGCGGGCCACCCCGGGCATGGCCGCCACCTCCTGGCGGACACCCTTACCGGGCACCACAAACAAAGGGTAAATAAAGTCAGCCGGGGTGAGCACGGTTTCCCGCACCAGCCGCCTCAGGGCCGCAGTGCGCCGCAATCTTCTGGGACGGTAAAGTACTTCCATAAATGCCTCTCTGGGAAATCAGTTTTGTATTTTTATGTGTTACCGCACCGGGTCAGAGCGAGGCAAGGGTTTTTTCCCCAGTGTCTCTCCTCAAAACTATTGGATCATCCCCGGTAAAAATTTTCTCCAGGCTTGAATTTCCCGTCAAACAGAGGTATCAAAAAACTTCATGTGCCCCAGGAAGAGAAAATCAGGAAACTCCAAAGCAAGGCCCGCTAATTTGCTCTCTTATCCCCCATATCCCACGGTGATTGTCTCCTCCGGGATGGGGGAGTTTGCGGCGGAAGTCATTCGCCAGAGCAAGACCAACCTGAATCTTTGTTTTCAATGCCGGTCATGTGCCAACGGCTGTCCTTTCGTGGCAGCCATGGACTATCCCCCCAATGTGATTATCCGGATGATCCAATTGGGCCTACAGCAGCAGGTTCTCGAGTCCCAGGCCATCTGGATCTGCGTCAACTGCCACACCTGCTCCAGCCAATGTCCCAATAACATTGATTTGGCGGCGGTGATGAATACCCTCACCACCATGGCCCTGGAGCAGGGAATGCGGGTGGGGGTTCCCTCCATCCTGGATTTTCATTTGGAAGTGCTACGTTCCCTGGAGAATTACGGCCGCACCCATAAACTGCGCATCATGCTGCGTCACAAGCTGGCCACCAGAAATTGGTTCGAAGACGTGGATGTGGGTCTCAGGATGCTCGCCAAAGGGAAGCTCGACCTTTTCCCCTCCCGGGTGAAGGCCATGGAAGAAATTCATCGCTTTTTCGCCCCGTTCTGGAAAACCTGTAAGCCATGACAAGGGAGCCGGTGGTTGGATTTACTTTCTTCCCCGGCTGTTCCGTGGTCAGCACAGCCTGGGAAAGCAATCACTCCCTCCTCCGGGCCTGTGAGGCCCTGGGTTTTGACCTGTGGGAACTCCCTGACTGGAACTGCTGCGGCTCATCTTCGGCTTATGTAGTAGATCAGGAGTTGGGGTTCCAATTGACGGCCCGAAACCTTTCCCTGGCGGATCCAGCCAAACCCCTGTTGGTCATGTGTCCCCGGTGTTTGCACCACCTGCGCCACGTCCATCTGGCCCTGCGGGAAGAAGCGGGTCGGCGCCGCTCTCTGGAACGCCGCCTCCGCCGCAAAATCCCCAAAGACTTGGAAATCATCCACTTTCTGGAAGCCGTGGTGAAACATGGCCTGCCCCGTCTGGAGGAAAAACAGCGCCGCTTTCTAAATGGTTTAAAGATTGCCCCCTATTACGGCTGCACCCTCTTTCGCCCTCCCGGCCTGAGGCGGCAGCATTACTACCAGGCAGAAGTGGAAAATATTCTGGTGGGCCTGGGGGCCAGAACGGTCAACCAATGCTTTTCCTTCCACTGTTGCGGCAGCTTTCTTTCGGCGGTCCTGCCCCGGATGGTGGTGAGCCAGGTGAATCGCATCATGTCAAGCGCCCAGGCCGCCGGGGCCGAATGTCTGGTGACAGTGTGCGCCATGTGTCAGCTGAACCTGGAGATCCGCAACACTTTGGCCAGACCGCTGCCGGTCTTCCACTTCTCCGAGATCCTGGCTTTGGCGTTGGGGGCACCAGATTACCACAATTGGTTTGCCCGCCATCTGGTGGACCCCCGGCCGCTGCTCAAAGATCGGGGTCTCATCGCCTGAGATTATGGGTATTGTCCTTAAGTCGGAGAAAACTTGAGGGGAGAAAATATTTTTTATTGACGGAAGATTTTGATTAAGTTAGATATAAAGGGTTTTCAAAGCCCGCTGTAAAAAGGGGGTGGCATAAAGGGGAGCGTTTCCCTGCCCATCATTTCCACGGGAGGGTTCTGCCCATGAAAAGGGAGTTCCTGGTCCAGAATCCGCGGCCGGACGGCTACCACCTGATGATGGAACTTTTCGGCTGCGATCAGGAAAAGATCAATTCCCGGAAATTTCTTCATAATCTGGTAAAATCTGCGGTGAAAGAAGCAGGGCTCACCAACCTGGGGTCCCGGTTTCACCAATTTGAGCCCCACGGCGTCACGGGCTTCACTCTTTTAGCCCAATCCCACATCTCTTTTCATACCTGGCCGGAATTCGGCTACCTGGTTTTAGATATCTTCACTTGTGGGGACAAAAACCAGGCAGACCAATTGGCCGACCACTTCCTCAAGCGATTGCGACCTGAGCGCGTCAGTAAACAAGTGGTGCGCAAGGGTTTCAAGTATCCCAGGCCGGAATAACTTCCCTTCGCCCAGAAAGACGGGACAAAAGGGCTTGACGGCCTCAGCCTCCGTGGCATAATAACCTTAAAGGCTCTGGGGCGAGGACTAGTTTTGTTCCAACTTCTGATTTGGTTGGTTATCCTGACCCCGCTTCTAATGGGAGCCGGTTGCCGTCACGCCCCGCCGCCGGCCACCCAGACGGCTCCACCGTCTCCTCCTTCTCCCACTTTTGAGCACCCGGACCAGGAGCTGTTGGAGGAAGCCCTTAAAGGGCGGGGCCTTTCCCCTGTAGAGGTGGCCAACCTAAGCGACCGCCTGTTAGCGGAAGGTAGCCCCACTTTTCAAAATGAGCGGCTCATGGCCCAATTGGATATCCTCCTCACTAAAACCCTTAAGGGCGAGCAAAAGGAACATCGCCATCGCTTGCTGCGCAACCTGGGGATCATCCACTACCACCAAAAAAAGTTCAGCCTGGCCCGACAGGAACTTCAGCAAGCCAATGAAATTTATCCCCGGGATGCCCGGACCCACTTTTACCTGGCCCGACTGGCGGTGCACCAGGGTAAAATTTACCAGCGCAAGGGGTTGAGCAAGAAGGCCAAGGGGCAGTTCAATCTGGCCTCAAACGAGCTGGAATTGGCCCGGAAATTTGAGCCCTCCAATCCGCTTTATCGCCAGAATCTCAAGGAATTTCTGGATAAGGAGCAACCCTTGCCCGGTGACCGGAAAAAATGAAAATCTCCTGTCCCTTTTGTGGCAATGACACGGATTTCTACGAAGTGGCCGAAGGGGTGACCATCACCACCTTCTATCGCCAAAATGAGGACGGCAGCTTCTCCGCAGTGAGTGACGACTCGGAAATCGAGGGAGAGGTCCGACTTTTCTGCGGGGAATGCCATCGGGAACTCAAGGAATACCACGAATACTTCATTGATATGTTGTTTTAACGAATTGGCGAGCCGGGGCTGACACGGCGGTGATCAGCGAAATCGGGCTGCCCCTCGGGAAATTCCCCTACATCGCGGTCAATTCTTTTTCAGGGCCTGTTTGTTTTCCTGGCTGCGGGCGTAAAGGGCCATATATTCGCTCTGCACAGCCTCCGCCTCCTTTTCCGCCTCCTGCAGTTTCCGCTCCAGTTCCTCCAGGGTTTTGGCACTTATTAGGGACTTTTCCCGCAAGCGTTTCAACTCCTCCTGGAGTTCGGCCTTCTCCGCCATAAGTCCTTTTATCTGAGTATCCTTTTCTTCCAGGGCTTTCTGCAGCTCCTGTTTTTCTTTAAGTAATATTTCCACTTGGGCCTTGTCTCGCAAATGAGTATCGCCTTCCGGATTTTTCTCCTCCCCCTCAGACCCGGCTTTGGGGAACCGATCCCGTAAAATGAAATAAACCGCCACCCCGAAGGTGGCCAGGCCCGCTAGGCTGAGGCCCAGCCAGAGCCGTTTTTTTCTTGACTTGGCAGCCCCCCCCGGAGCCTTGGGGGAAGCCCTGACGGCTTCTGCACCAAGTTGGGGCGCCTCCCGGCCTTCCGGTTCCGGCTTTGGTCTGGAGGGTACCTCCAGACGAGCCGGGGCTGGAGAAATATAGAGTGTCCGGCCTTCAGGGAGGGTGCCCTGCAATTCCAACTCCACCTGATAGACCCCGGGCCTTGGGGGAGGGCTGCCAAGGCGGATCTTGGGGTTCGGCGCGGGCCTGACAAAACTTCCGGCCACCGCCCCCTCAGGAGACTTGACTTGCAGGGTGCCCTCGAGAGTCACGGAAGAGGCTCTCACACCTGGCTGAAAGCTAACTGCAGCCTTTTCATCCTTCCCTTTTTCCCCCCATTGGGCAGAGTACCAGGGAGGAGACACGGTCAAAGGAAACACCACCTGGCGCTGAAAATCCCGCCCTTGGGCCCAAAGGCACATCTCGCCCTCACCGCTGTGGTTAAGCGGGAGGAACAGCCCCGTTTGGGAGATCTCAGATGGGTTAGTTGGGGTATTAAGGGAGGGGAAGGAGGCCCGGAACTCCGCCCGAGCCGGGTGGGGGACGGCAATTGCCAGTTCTCCCCCGAAGCTTAGCCGCTCCCCTGGGACCAGGATGGGGGTATCCCCCCTTCGGTTCCTAAGAAAGAGGGTTACCGGCAGGACCTCATCCGCCGCCACCTCCCGGGGGATTTCCTTAACCCCCAAGGTCAAAGAGGTCTTCAAGAAAACCCTGGTTCCTTCAGGACGGGCCTGCTCCAAAGTCCAGATTCCCGGCCGGGGCCTGATAATGGTTATCAGATCATAGTCGGGACCGGCCCGCCACTTCACCGTCGGAGCTCGGGTAAAGGGAGTCAGACGGGATCCGGAGGGACTGGTAAGCACGACGCTTTTTTCGGCTACGGCCCGGGTAGCCACCAGCACGGCCTCTTCCACCCGGGAATCCAGAAGAAAACGACCTTCCTTCACTTGAGCTTCCTGGGGGGCTTGCAGATATTGGAAAACCTTGAGGGCCGCCAGATGCCACGGAAAATTTTCCTGGATGGTCCAGAAGCGCCCCCCGGTGGCAAGCGCGAGACCTTCATAGGCTTCCCGGCCTGGCGCTTGGGGCGCCAAGGCAGCGTAGCAGACAACCCCGGCCGCTTTTAATTGGGAGACCAATTCCGGCGGGGGCTGCGGGTCTCCTGCAGCAGAAGCCTCTCCTCCCGAACTCTGGCGGTTGCCCTTGCCGCATAAGAAAAAGCAAACCTGACGCCCGGACTTCTCCGGACGAAGGGCTCCCAAAGCCAAATCAATTTCTTCTTTGAGGGGGCGAAAAACCTTGCCTTGGCTCTGGGAGGTTTTGGACCAGGCCCGCCAAATCCGATCCCGCTGTTCCTGATTAAGGGAGGCCGCAGGGATTACCACCCGGTCCTGAACCCCGATCAGGGTCAGTCCCAGATGGGTGTCCTCCCCCAACAGCTGGAGCAAAAGCTCCACTGCCCTGGCAGGATTCCCTTCCCCTGTCCCTGGGTCAACGGCAAGGACCAGTTTAATCCTGGGCTCCTCCTGGGCCCAAGCCAAAAAAGTCCATGACCAGGCCCAGAAACAGGCCAGGAAGAGCTGACAAACCATCCGGCGGGACACCTTTGGCCGGTGCATCGGTTTTCCCCGGCTGAGCCCTGGTTTCCTGAATTCGGGAGGAGATTCTATCTCGGCCCCGGTTTCAGTCTTCCAGCAGTTATAATCGTCCAGTGCGGCTTCTCAATAACCCAAGGGGAGGAATGTGGCCGCCGCCATCCTCCCCAAACAAAAGAAGGCGTTGGTTACCTTTAGTAAAAAACCTTGTGATTCCGAATAATTGCTGGGGCCCCTTAGGTCCTCCGGAAAAATTTGAGTTATGGCCTTTAACAACTAGGTCATAAAATATAGGAATCTCGCTAATAGTCCCCCTGAGTCTTACAAGGGCAAGGGATTTTGACCTTCCGCCCCCGTTTTTCCGGCTCAGGCGCCTTCACCTTAAGGAACGGGCGCCCGAAGGGGGAACCGGCAATGCAGTCCCTCGGCCCCAAGCCAAGGGTTTCAATCAAAATAAAATATCGGAGCATTAACTCAATTTCTTCAATGACTTAAATTTTTTGACCAGGATATTTTTAATAATCTAAGACACTTCGGCCAAATGGCCACCCTAAGCCTTTAACCCAAGCAAAGTCCGGAGGCAAAATGCCGGAATTGCCGGAAGTGGAAGTCATCTGTCGGGGGCTGCGCCCTGAGCTGTGCGGCCGCCGGCTTGCCCGGGTGGCTTTGGGGGACAAACCCCTGCGGCAGTCCTCCAGCCCCCGGGAATTGGCCCAATGGCTCCCGGGGAGAAAGCTGGAAAGGCTTTGTCGGCGGGGGAAATATCTGGTCTTCCGATTTGAGGGCCATGTCACCCTGGTGATCCATCTGGGTATGACCGGGCGCCTGTGGTTGGACCACCAGCTTGCTCCCCTTCCCCATGTGCATGCGGTTTTTACCTGGGAAGGCGGTCTCATCATGGCTTTCCAGGACGTGCGGCGCTTCGGGAGTATTCTGATCTTTCCCCCCAAAGCGCCGGTACAACCCCTGAAAGCATTGGGGCGGGAACCTTTTTCCCGGAAGACCACTCCTGAGTGGCTCCAAGCCCAGGCCCGGGGACGTTCCCGGCCCATAAAGAACCTTCTCCTGGATGGCCGCTTTCTGGCCGGTCTGGGAAATATTTACGCCTGTGAGGCTCTTTGGGCTGCAGGTATCCACCCGGCCACCCCGGCAGGCCAACTTACCTTGAAAGAGTGGCAAAAGCTGCTCCGGGAGATCCGGCGTCTTCTGCGGCGGGCCATCTGCCGGGGGGGCACGACCATCAACGACTATCTAAACAGCAAGGGGGAAACCGGGTTGTTCCAACTGGAACTGGCTGTTTACGGACGGGAGGGGGACCCCTGCCGACGCTGCGGGGAGTCCATTGCACGCCAGGTTCAGGCCGGCCGCTCCAGTTTCTTCTGCCCCCGATGTCAGCCGAGGCACCCTACGGAATAAGGGGACGCCAGAAAAAACCGGCAATCTACCGGGCCCCTTGTTTTTCTCATAGATTTTTTGAAGAATTACGTTAAAATAAACAATTTAGGATTTTTAACATCCTCAGGAATCCAGAGCTTTGAGGACCAACCCATGAAAAAAGGCATCCACCCCAAATACTTCCGAACCACGGTGCGCTGCGCCTGCGGGAACGAATTCGAGACCGGCTCCACCAAGGAGAATATCCGGGTTGAAATCTGCTCCAAATGCCATCCCTTTTTCACCGGCAAACAGAAACTGGTGGACACCGCCGGCCGGGTGGAGCGTTTTCGCCGCAAATACGCCCATCTCGAGGAAACCCCAGAGGGTGACCAACCATAACCGTGAATTCCCCAGAGCCTTTGCTGCAGGTGGGAGGCCAAGCCGTCCTCGAGGGAGTCATGATGCGCTCCCCCCACGCCCTGGCCGTGGCCGTACGACTCCCAGACGGCTCGGTGGTGCTCAAGGAGGAGCCCTATCTCTCTCTTACCAACCGCTATCCGTTGCTTAAACTACCTTTTCTCCGGGGTCCGGTGATTTTCCTGGAGGCCCTGATCACCGGAGTCCGGGCCCTTGCTTATTCCGCCCAGGCGGCCTTGGAGGAAGAGGAGCGGCAACTGGGCTGGGGGACTCTGGCACTAACCCTGGGGAGTGCTTTTCTCCTGGCTTTTCTCTTTTTCGGTTTTTTACCCCATTGGCTCACCGGCCTTTTCGGGACGCTGCTCCACTATCCTCTTACTCCGGCGGACTTCCTCTTTCATGTAATTGACGGGGGCATTAAACTTGGCTTCATCCTCCTCTATATTTGGGGCATATCCTGGTTCAGGGATATTCGCCGGGTGTTCCAGTATCACGGGGCGGAACACAAGACCATCTGCACTTATGAAGCAGGGGAGCCATTGGAGGTGGCCCACGCCTGCCGTCACGACACCTGCCATCCCCGCTGCGGCACCTCCTTTCTTTTGGTGGTGCTTCTGGTAAGTCTTTTTATTTTCACTGTGTTTTTCCCCTGGTTTCCCAAGCTCACCCGCCTGGGGCTGGCCAACAGCTTTATCCAGGTGTTGATCAAAGTGCTTCTCATGTTCCCCATTGCCGCGGTATCTTATGAAATCATCCGCTGGAGCGGCAACCACCCGGACCGGCCCTTGGCCCGGGTGCTCCTCTGGCCGGGCCTTGCCACCCAGCGTCTGACGGCCCTAGAACCGGACGAGACCCAGATTGAGGTGGCCTTGGTGGCCCTGAAGGCGGTTTTGGCCCGGGAAAAGGCGAACTCCATGGAATCCAAACTCTGACCCCAAAGGTTTACTTGGCTTTTTGAGCGCCAGTGGCTGGAGGAGATGACTTTGACCGACCAAGTTCCGGAGATTGACGACGAAGCCTGTATCGGCTGTGGCGTCTGTGAGGCTCTCTGTCCCGAGGTCTTCAGCTTCAACCCCTCTATAGGCTTCGCCCTGGTGGTGAACCCTGAGGGGGCGGACCCGGCCAAAATTTCGGAAGCCTGCCAGGCCTGTCCGGCCCACTGTATCCACTGTTCCCAGGTTCTTGAGGAGGAAGGCGGCAATGCCCAGAAAAATACCGGTAATTGATGTGGATGCCTGCGTGGCCTGCGGAAACTGCGAAGCTGTGTGTCCCGAGGTGTTCCGCCTTAACGAGGCCTTGGGGTATTCTGAGGTAATCAACCCCTTCGGGGCCCCCGAGGAGCGGATTCAGGACGCCATTGACCAGTGTCCGGCCCAGTGCATTTCCTGGCAGGAGACCGAAGATTAAGGAACTGCTTCTCCCAGGACTGGACTCTGCTCAAGCCTTTAACCTTGACTGCCGGTTTCATATCTAAGTTGAACGGAACCACCGGGTTGCTAGACCAGCAAGTTTCCGACGCGGGTGTTTGACAAAACATGGCCACTGAAAGAAAGCTCTTTGGCACTGATGGCGTGCGCGGCGTAGCCAATGTTTATCCCATGACCGCCGAGGTGGCTCTGCAACTGGGCCGGGCCTTGGCCTATGTGGTGAAATACGGGAGCAGCCGCCCCCGCATCGTGGTGGGAAAAGATACCCGGCTGTCCGGATATTTACTGGAGTATGCCATTACCGCCGGCATATGCTCCATGGGAGCGGATGTGCTGCTTTTAGGGCCAATGCCCACCCCGGGCATCGCCTATATCACCCAGTCCATGCGAGCGGACGCCGGGGTGGTGATTTCCGCCTCCCACAACCCCTATCAGGACAACGGCATCAAATTCTTCAAAGGGGACGGCTTTAAACTCCCCGATGAAATCGAGGCCCATATCGAGCGCCTGATGGCCCAGCCCGAGGTGGAGGAGACCCGGCCCACGGCCACGGACATCGGCCAGGCCTTCCGTATTGATGACGCCCGGGGCCGCTACATTTCTTATCTCAAGAGCACCTTTCCCCGGGACCTGGAGCTGGACGGCCTCAAGATTGTAGTGGACTGCGCCCATGGCGCCACCTACCGCATCGCTCCGGAAGTTTTTGCCGAGCTGGGGGCGGAGGTCATTCCCATCGGCGTGCGGCCCAACGGCAAAAACATCAACCGTCTCTGCGGTGCCACCCATCCCGAGGGCATGGCCCGCTTGGTGGTCCGCCAGCGGGCTGACCTGGGGGTAGCTTTTGACGGCGACGGGGACCGTTGCATCATGGCCGACCACCAAGGCCGCATCGTGGATGGCGACCATATCCTGGGTATTTGCGCCTTGGACATGCACCAACGCCATACCCTGAAACGGAAAACCGTGGTGGCCACGGTCATGTCCAACCTGGGTCTGGAGGTGGCCCTGAAACAACACGGCCTGAAGCTCCTCCGCACCCAGGTGGGGGACCGCTATGTCCTGGAGGCCATGCTGAAGGGGGGTTACAATTTAGGGGGGGAACAGTCAGGCCACCTGGTGTTCCTCAACCACAGCACCACGGGCGACGGCATCCTTACGGCCCTGCGTCTTCTTACCGTAATGCTCCGGACCCAGAAACCTCTGGCGGAGTTAGCGCGTTTCATGGAGGTCTTTCCCCAGGTGCTATTGAATCTCAGGGTCAAGGAGCGCCGGGATCTGAAAACCTTTCCCCAGGCCCAGCAGGCCATCCAGGCGGCCCAGAAGCGTCTGGGCTCCCGGGGTCGCCTTCTGGTGCGCTACTCCGGCACCGAACCCGTCCTCAGAATCATGGTGGAAGGGGAAAACGAGGACGAAATCAAGGATGTGGCCCAAGAGCTTTTGCAACAACTCGACCGGTGCCTGAACTGAAGGAGAAGGGGCCCATGCTAATTGTCATGGATGTGGGCAATACCAACACCGTGATCGGGGTATATGAGGGGGACCAGCTCTTAAGCCACTGGCGCATCCGCACCGAAAAAGAAGTGACAGTGGACGAGCTGGGGATCCTGATGGGCAACCTTTTCGCCTCCCAGAAACTAAAGCTTACCCCGGGAACCGACATCATCATTTCCTGCGTGGTGCCCCCCATGATCAACACCCTGGAAGGGTTTTGCCAGCGATACCTCAAGGTTCGGCCCCTCTGGGTGGGCCCCGGCATAAAGACCGGCATGCCCATTCACTACGACAATCCCAGAGAGGTGGGGGCCGACCGGATCGTCAACGCGGTGGCCGCTTACGACCAGGTTCACGGCAGCGTCATTGTGGTGGACTTCGGCACCGCCACCACCTTCGATGTTATTTCCCGGCAGGGGGAATATCTGGGAGGCCTCATCGCGCCGGGGGTGATGATTTCCTGTGAGGCCCTGTTCATCAAGGCCAGCAAACTCCCCCGGGTGGAAATTTTCGCCAAGCCCAAAAGTGTCATCGCCAAGGATACCATCAGCAGCATGAACGCCGGCATCATTTACGGCTACGCCGGACTGGTGGACGGTATTGTGGGGCGCATCAAGGAGGCCCTGGGTGACGCCCCCAAGGTCATCGCCACCGGGGGCCTGGCCTGTCTCATCGCCTCGGAAACCAAAAGCATTGACTGGGTGGACGACTATCTCACCCTGAAAGGGTTGAAGATTATTTATGAACGCAACCGCCAGCGCCGGGAGGACCGGGAGCGGGGGACGCCATGAGCCATGAGCAGGGGGAAGGCATCGGGCAAAAATATTTAAAGGAAACCCGCTATAGCCGGGCGGGCCTGGGGGAGCCGCGGCGCTCGTATCCCCCGGCGCCGCCTTTTAAAGACTATCCCCAGGCGGCTCAGCGCCTCCCCATCCGTCCGGAAATGGAGCCGCCTACCGCCAACCTGTGGGAAACCCTGGCCCGTCGGCGTTCCCTGCGCACCTATCACGAGCGCCACCTTACCCGGGAGGAGCTGGCCGCCCTGGTATGGGCCGCCCAAGGCGTGACCCTGGCCAGCCGCAGTTACCTTTTGCGCACCGCCCCCTCCGCCGGAGCCTTATATCCAGTGGAGACTTATCTGGCCGTCCATAAAGTGGAGGAAGTCACCCCGGGCATCTGGCACCTCAACCTGCCGGACTTCGCCCTGGAGCTGCTTAAGGAAGAGGACACCCGCCGGGCCTTGGTGCAGGCTGGCCTGGGGCAGAAATTTCTGGGGGAGGCCGCGGTGGTTTTCATCTGGACGGGGATTTTGAACCGGGCCCGTTGGAAATACCGGGAGCGGGCCATCCGCTATATCTTTTTGGACGCCGGGCACATCTGCCAGAACCTGATGCTGGCGGCCACTGCCCTGAATCTGGGCTGCTGCCCGGTGGGCGCCTTCTTTGACGAGGAAGTGGAAGCTTTGGTGGGGGCCGATGGCCAGGAGGAAGTGGCCCTTTATCTGGCAGCCGTGGGTGCCCTCCCCTGAAACCTTTTCACCAAGGAAAACCGGAGTGTTTCCTGACCTTCACAAGGAGTTTAACATGTCTTATTGGTTGGCGTTATTTCTCCTCACGCTGGGACTGCTGGGGGGCTCCCAAGGGGCACAGTCCCAGGTCTCGGACGTGGTGCGGCAAAAATCCCAGGCCGCGGCCAAAGAATATATCAGGTCGGGTAACATCCTGGCGGGAGAGGCCAAATACGAAGCCGCAGCCCAGGAATACCGCAAGGCCATCAGCCTGGATCCAAATTCCGCCGAAGCTTACAGTCTCATGGGTTCGGCTTTGGCCGAGGCCGGGAAAGTAAAGGAAGCCGAGGAAGCCCTGCGCAAAGCTGTGGCTATCAAACCCGATTACGCTGAGGGGTATTACCACCTGGGGCTATTCCTCCAATCACAGAAACGGGAGGCCGAGGCCCAGGAGGCCTTTCGCAAGGCCAAACAGTATCGGCGCTGACCGAGATATTATGGATTTTTGGTGGGATTGGTAATTTGGCCCCCAAGTTTTCGGGCCCGGGAAAAATTTAGGTATCTTGGTCAGGACCGGTGGCCTTCTCTGCCAGGGCGGGAGTAGCGTTCCCGTTCACTGAAAAGACAGCCGCAGTAGGGTTGGCGGTATAAGCCCATTTCCTTGCTTTTGGTCACCCCTTCACTCCAGCCTTTCCGGAAATCCTCATAATAAAAGACCAATTGGGCCTGGGACCCCAGTTCCTCGGCAATCTCTCTGATGAGGTCGTGTTTCTGGTAACGGCTGTAAAGCAAGGTGGTGGTGAAGGCCTCAAAGCCCTGCTCCCGGGCGGTACGGACGGCCCGTGCCAGGCGCAGGGCATAACAGAGGCGACAGCGTTCTCCCTCCCGGAAGGCCACCTGGCGGAAATATTCCTCCACCTCGTAGCCCGGCTCCCAAATCACCGACAGTCCCACAGTGTCGGCATAGTCTGCCAGCGCCTGTTTCCGCCGCAGAAACTCCTGATAGGGATGGATGTTGGGATTGTAAAAATATCCAACAACCTGGTGGCCGGCGGCCCGGAGCAGCTCCACCGGATAGATGGCACAGGGTCCGCAGCAGATGTGGAGGAGAAGCTTCATGGCGGTTATTTAAGGCGGGGGGCCACTGCCTCTCCGGCCCCCGCTCTCCATAGCATTGTGCCCCAGTCCCTTCTCAGTAACCCATGCGTTCCTTCACCACCTGACCCAGCTCGGCGATGGTTTTGATCATGGCGACGCCGGCAGCCTCAAGGGCGGCGATTTTGTCCTGGGCCTTGCCGCTCCCCCCGGAGATGATGGCTCCGGCGTGACCCATGCGTTTCCCTGGCGGCGCAGTCTGACCGGCGATGAAGCCCACCACTGGCTTGGTGAAGTGTTCCTTGATAAAGGCCGCGGCCTCTTCTTCGGCGGTGCCGCCGATCTCCCCGATGAGCACCACCCCCTCAGTCTGGGGGTCGGTTTCAAAAAGCTTCAGCATGTCAATGAAACTGGTGCCGATGATGGGATCGCCGCCGATGCCTACGCAGGTGGACTGCCCGATGCCCAGAAGCGTAAGTTGATGCACCGCCTCATAGGTGAGGGTCCCGCTCCGGGAGACCACCCCTATGGGCCCCTCCCGATGGATATGTCCCGGCATGATGCCCACCTTGGCCTTGCCGGGGGAGATGATGCCCGGGCAGTTGGGGCCGATGAGGCGGATGTCGGTCTCTCCCAGGATCCGCATCACCTTCACCATGTCCAGGGTGGGAATGCCTTCGGTGATGCAGACGATGACCTTTATGCCTGCGGCCGCGGCTTCCAGGATGGCGTCCGCGGCAAAGGCCGGGGGCACAAAAATGAGGGAGGTGTTGACCCCTTCGGCGGCCACCGCCTGGGCCACGGTGTTGAACACCGGGATGTCGTCCAGCTTCTGGCCGCCCTTGCCCGGGGTCACCCCGGCCACCACCTTGGTGCCATAGTCCCGGCAGGCCCTGGAGTGAAATGAACCTTCCTTGCCGGTGATGCCCTGCACCACCACGCGGGTATGGTGATCCACGAGAACGCTCATCTTTTTCCTTTCGACCCGTGAGATTATGAACCAGCCGTGTAACTGCCGAAGTTCACTCGGCCAGATAAGCGCGCACCGCCAGATGCGGGGCGATCCGGTTCATCTTGCTGATAATCTGGGCCTTCTCCGTCTCGGTTTTGGCATTGAGGTACTGCAGTTTGAGTTTCTTAAGCTTTTCCCGCCGCTTTTGGCGCCGGCGCAGGGCCAGGCGGCGTTTTTTGTCATAAACCTTGCCCATAGGCGCGATTTCTCCCTCCCTTCTTAAAATCGTCGCACTCTTTTCCCGACGGCCTCAAGTAATGCCATCCTCTGCACCAGAAGTAAACAACTCCAGGTGCCTACCGGACTGGATATACTGCTTAATTCGCCTTTCGGCCAGCTTCAGATATTCCGGCGCGATCTCATAGCCCACATAGCGACGCCCGGCCCGAAGTGCGGCAATGGCTGTCTGACCGCTCCCCATAAAGGGGTCCAAGACCACCTCGCCGGAAAAGGTGTAAAGCTGGATCAGGCGGTAGGGCAGCTCCACCGGAAAGGGCGCCGGGTGTCCAACCTTCTTGGCGGATTCCGCCGGAAAGGACCACACACTTTTGGTAAATTCCAGAAATTCCTCCCGGGAGATGGTGCTCTCCCGACCCGCGGGATTAGGCCGGGAAAAGGCCCCTTTGGAAAACACCAGGATGTATTCATGCACGTCCCGGAGCGTCGGGTTGGCCGGGGACTTCCAACTGCCCCAGGCGGTGGAGGCCGCGGCCGAGGCCCCTTTGTCCCAGATGATCTCCCCCCGCATCAGAAACCCAAGCTCCAGCATATCCCGGATGATAAAGGCATGGAGCGGGATATAAGGCCGGCGCCCCAGATTGGCCACATTGACACAGGCCCGGCCTCCCGGCACCAAAACCCGATGTACCTCCCGCCACACCCGCTTTAAAAAGGCCAGGTATTCCTCCAGGGTGTAATCCTCATCGTAGTCCTTCCCCACATTGTACGGGGGGGAAGTCACCATGAGATGCACGCTGGCCTCCGGAAGTTCCACCATCGCCTCGGCTGAATGCCCCCAGATGGTATTTATGCCTTCTACCGGGATTGGGTTTTCCCAGTAAGCGCCATTACCCCCTTGTGGCAGTCCCGCATACAGCCGTTTTCCATAAAATCTCCGGCTGTCGTGGCCCACCCGGCCGGGTGAGCCGAAACTGGCAGTCTGCGTCCTACCTCTTTTGGCCTTGGTGGGCGGCATCCGGCTATCTTTGGGGAGCCCGTGGGCCCCGGCCCCGCCAGCGGGGAAAGCCCTGCTCATCCCAGAACTGCATGACCCGGTCACCCTTTTTCACTTCATTGGGCAGAATCACCGGCTGATTATCCAGGCTGACCCGGGAGCCCCGTACCTCCACGGTGTCCCCCGCCGCCAGCTTCACCCCCTGCTGGGCCAGGTACCATTCCGGCCCCAGATACACCGTCACCGTCTCTTTGGCAGTTTTAAGCTTTAGCAGAACCCGGACGGGGATATCAGTGCGGCCGGCGGCGATTTTCTCCAGGGCCACGATTTCGCCCTTCAATGTCTCCACCGTTTGGGGATTATACATGCGCCCCAGAGGCCAGGCCTGTAGCTCCTGCCCGGGCCCCGGGCCCTGGGCCAAAACCGCACCAGCCAAAGCCATTCCCAGAAGCATCAGCATGAGCCAAAGGACAAAGCGTGGCATTATAACCTCCGTTTTCCGGGGAAAACCCTTAAAAGATTAAGGGGGCCCCTTACGGGGGCCGCCCCATAGGGGATTCCCCTTGTCATCCCGTAATTTCAGAGACTTATTATCCCAGTTAATCTCCCGCGCCACCAAGACCGGTTTGCCTTCCAGTTGCAGGCGGGAGCCCGTGACCTCCACCCGGTCCAGGGCCCTCAGGCTGAAACCCTGAGGGGCCAAAAACCAGTTGGGCCCCAGGACCACCACCAAAGTTTCCGGCCCGGCCTTCATGGTAAAATGCACCATTTCCGGCAACCCTCCTTCCCGGATCACCGGCGCATCCACCACTATCCCCCTCACCGTGGTCACGGTTTGGGGGTCAAAGGGCAAAGGCACCTGTACCTCGCCGAAACTCAAACTCGGAAGGCTCAGAAGAAACAGGACAAGCCCCAGAAGGGACGCGGTCACCGGCCGAGGGGCGAGAGACCCTTCACCAAAACGCCAAGGTCGTCCGGATGTCATCCCCTACCCTTTTACCCAGCATGAGCCGCCACTTTCCGGGCGGCGTCCTGCATGTCCCTGGCCACCGTGAAGGTAAGGCCGGAGTCCTGCAACAACCGCCGTCCTTCCTCCACATTGGTGCCCTCCAGGCGGATGATAATGGGCACCCTGACATCCACCTCCCGGACCGCCTGGATGACCCCTTCCGCCAACCGGTCACAGCGGAGAAGTCCCCCGAAAATGTTGATGAGCACCACCTTCACCCGGGGGTCGGAGAGGATGATGCGGAAGCCGTCGGCAATCATCTGGGGAGTGGCGCCGGCCCCCACATCCAGAAAGTTGGCAGGCTCCGCCCCGGCCGCCTTGATGAGGTCCATGGTGGCCATGGCCAAGCCGGCGCCGTTTACCATGGCTCCGATGTTGCCGGTGAGGCGGATGTAGTTCAGGTGATGCTTCCGGGCCTCATGCTCCAGAGGGTCCATCTCCGCCGGGTCCTCCAGGGCGGCCAGGTCGTGGTGCCGGAACAGGGCGTTGTCGTCCAGATTGATTTTGGCGTCCAGGGCCAAAAACTCACCCGCGGCGGTGAGGACCAAGGGATTGATCTCGGCCAGGGAACAATCAAGTTCCACAAACATCCGGTAAAGGTTGGTGATGAACCCTGAGGCGGACCGAAGAAGTTCCGGGGCCAGCCCCACGCCGAAGGCCAGGTTCCGGGTCTGGTAAGGGAGCAGCCCCACCGCCGGGTCCACCGCCTCCTTGATGATGAGCTCCGGGCTGCGGGCTGCCACCTCTTCGATCTCCATGCCCCCGGCGGCGCTCATCATGATGACCGGACGGGCCAGGCTCCGGTCCACCACAATGCCCAGGTAATACTCCCGGACGATGTCCTGGGCTTGCTCCACCAGGACTTTCTGCACCAAGCGGCCTTCCGGGCCGGTCTGGGGGGTGATGAGAGTCATGCCCAGAATCTGGCCAGCCACGGCCTCCACCTCCTCCGGGTTGGCCGCGGGCCTAATACCCCCGCCTTTGCCCCGGCCCCCGGCATGAATCTGGGCCTTCACCACAAAGGGGCCCTCTTCCAGGGTTTCGGCCACCTGCCGGGCCTCCTGGGGGGTTTCCGCCACTCCCCCCGGGGGTACCGGGACCTTGAATTTCTGGAGTAATTCTTTGCCCTGATACTCGTGGATTTTCATAAAAAACTTCCCTTTCTGCCAGGTACAAAACGCCTTTACTACTATAAACCAAAGGCCGGGAAGGTCAAATGAAATTTGGCACAAAGAGCGGGCTTAACAAGGTATCAGGATGCGGGGCCAGGTAAGGAAAGATTGAGGGAGGAGCGGCAAGACTCCGGCCCTCCCCCCAGTTAGGTTTAAAAATAGCCCATGGCCCGGAGGCGTTTCATAATTTCTTCTTTGCTTTGATGACGGCCGGCCCGTTCCGCCAGCCCCGGCATACCGGTTTGGGTGCAGGGCTCACACCCCAAACTGCGGTAACCCTTTTGATACAGGCTGCAAAAGGGGACATTCCGGCTTCGGATATAGGACCAGATGTCCAGCTCCCGGAAGTGTAAAATGGGCTGCACCCGCCAGTGGGGCGGGGTCTCCTGCCACCGGAAATAGTCGTCCCGGGCCCGCTCCGGCTGTTCGTCCCAACGCAGGCCGGTGATCAGGGCCTGCCAACCGTTCTGCACGATGGCTTGGGCAATGACCTCGGCCTTGAGCCTGAAGCAACACTCCTCTTTGTCAGCCGCAATTGTTATGGTTTTCAGGGCCTCGTCATTGCGGGCAATGCGCAGATCTAGCTGCCATTCCCTGGCGAGGCGGTCCCGGAACTCGTAGATTTCCTTGAATTTCACTGAAGTGTCAATGTTAAGTATGGGGATGGGCACCTGTCCGCCACACAAGTCCTTTAACAGATGCAAGGTGGTGGTGGAATCCTTGCCCCCGGTCCAGGCCAAGGCGATGGCACCAGGGAAGCGCGCCAGGGCTTCTTTAAGAATCTCCTGACTTTTCTTCACCTTGTCTTCCAGAGTCTTTAGTTCCACTTTCAGCTCCCTTAATTGGTTACTTAAATTTTCTACATATTCGATTAAATTTCTCCAAAACTTCAGGACAATCTTTTAAAAGGACCACAATTTTTTTGCAACAGGTCTTGCAGGGCCTGGACTTTGGGGGCCATTGCCGGCTCCTCCAGGAGATTCCGGGTTTCCCCGAAATCCCGGTTCAGGTCATAAAGCTCCAGGCGCCCGTCATACCACTCAATTAACTTGAAAAAGTCCCGGTCAATGACGGCGCGGCAGGGCTGCATGTAAGGTTTGGCTTGTTCCTGCCGCTGCTTCACATTTACCTTCCAAGGGTTGAGATCCAGATTTTCCACCAGCACCACTTCCCGGGGGGGGCCGAAAAGAGACCGGGAACTGGCGGGTGATGGCACAGGCGCGTCCACCACTTCGAGCAAGGTGGCAAAGAGGTCATGCAGTTGGACCAGGCGCGAATCGGTCCCCTTAATCCTATAAGAAGCTGGATATTTTACAATAAGGGGAATATGAATGATTTCATTATAAACGGTAAACAAATGACCGGAGTGTCCATGCTCATTGAAGGCCTCCCCGTGGTCCGAAGAGATGATGAGCAGGTTTTCCCGTTCCAGACCCTGAGCTTGCAGAAAGGTGTAGAAATCAATAATTTGGTCGTCAAGACAAGCAATCTCCTGTTCATATAGCAATTCTTGTCGGTTGCCATCTTCGATTTCGTCTTTAAATAATCTTCGATACTTTTTTGGCGGGGTGTATTTAGCATGGGCCTCCATAACATTGATAAACATAAAAATCCTTTTATCTCTAAGTTTCTTTATTATATTTTTGGCAAGCCGGAAAGTCTTTTGGGTGGAGAAGAAAGATTTTCGTATACAATCACCCCAATGTAGACGATAAATTCTATCGAAGAGATGTAATAATGGATATTGATAATATTTGTCGTTAAATGCTTTTTTAAAAATAAAAGCTATTTCTTGCCAAGTGCCTTGATAATTATTACGGTTGTTTTTAATACTCAACCTCATCTGACAGTATCTGTCATAGTTAAACATAGTGTCCATATCATAAAATTCGGCAAAACCCCAGTGAAAATTCCAGGGCCGGGAGATAAAGTAATTGCTGGACAGCCCCACGGTATAATAGCCCATTTCCGTCATAATTTCCGGCAGAGTGTAAAAGTTGCCGGTGAAGATGGTGTCCTCGATCTTCACCCTGTGCTCCCCGGGGTAGAGACCGGAGAACAGAGAGGCGTGGGAGGGCAAGGTCCAGGAGGAGGGCGCAAAACACCGCTCATAAAGCATGCCCTCTTCAGCGATGCGGCTGAGTCCTGGCGTGGTTTCCCGGCCATGCCCATAGACCGAGCAGTGTTTGGCCCCCACGGTGTCCATGATTATGAGAATAATGTGAGTAGGTGGCTTAAGTGACATAGTTATCCTCGAAGTGACCTGGCCGGCCAGACCATCTGCCCCGGCCGCGGGTGCTCCCCCGCAGGGCAGGGCAAGCCCGCGGCGACCGTGGTCCCCTCCGCCTCATCAGGTCTTAAAACCCTCCTGAATCCTGGTGATCTTCTGGCAGCGACCCCGGGGATCAATTTTAAGCACCACCCCCTGGAGCTGAATATTTTGGGAGGCCACCTTGAAAGGCTGGGGCCGCTGGGTCAGAAAGCGCTCCAGGATGACCTCGGTCTTCATGCCGATCACGGAGTTGATGGGACCGGTCATGCCCACATCGGTAATATAACCCGTACCTCCGGGGAGTACCCGTTCGTCGGCGGTCTGCACGTGGGTGTGGGTGCCCAAAACGGCGCTCACCCGGCCGTCCAGAAACCAGCCCATAGCCAACTTCTCGCTGGTGGCCTCGGCGTGCATGTCCACCAGAATAACTTTGACTTCAGGGGAAAAGCCGGCCAGGATTTTCTCCACGGTGCGGAAGGGGCACTCCAGGGGGCTCATGAAGACCCGCCCCTCCAGGTTGATGACCGCCACTTTCTCCCCCAGGGCGGTTTCCAGGATGGCATATCCTCGCCCCGGGGTGTCCGGGGGGTAGTTGGCAGGCCGTAGCAACCGGTCGGTATCCTCAAGATAAGGGACGATCTCCTTGTGCTTCCAAATGTGGTTGCCGCTGGTGAGGAGATCAATGCCCATATTGAGAAGCTGGTCCGCCACCGCAGGGGTGATGCCGATGCCGCCGGAGGCATTTTCGCCATTGGCCACCACCAGGTCAATGAGGTGGCGGTCCACCAGCCGGTTAAGGAGCTCCTCCACCGCCCGTCGGCCGGGAGAGCCCACGATGTCACCCAGAAACAGGATATTCATCAGCGGGCGAACTCCACCGCCCGGGTCTCCCGGATGACCGTGACTTTGATCTGGCCGGGATAAGTGAGTTCCTGCTCAATTTTTTTGGCCACCTCCCGGGAAAGCAGGGCAGCCTCTTCGTCACTCACCTTGTCGCTCTCCACGATGAGGCGAATTTCCCGGCCAGCCTGGATGGCATAGGACTTGCTGATGCCGTTGAAGGAGCGGGCGATCTTTTCCAGATCTTCCAACCGCTTGATGTAGGTCTCCAGCATCTCCCGCCGGGCTCCAGGCCGGGCTCCGGAAAGGGTGTCAGCCGCCTGCACCAAAATGGCCAATATGCTTTCCGCGGGGACATCCTCATGGTGAGCCGCAATGGCGTGCACCACCTTGTTGGACTCCCCATAACGCCGGGCTAGGTCTGCCCCGATCAGGGCATGCACGCCCTCGGCCTCGTGGTCCACCGCCTTGCCGATATCATGGAGCAACCCGGCCCGGCGGGCCTGCTTTTCGTTGAGCCCCAGCTCTGCGGCCATGATGCCGCAGAGGTAGCAGACCTCAAGGGAGTGCTGCAACACGTTTTGGGCGTAGCTGGTGCGGTATTTCAGCTTGCCCAAAAGCTTGATGAGTTCCGGATGCAGACCGTGCACCCCGGAGTCAAAGGCCGCCTCCTCTCCGGCTTCCCGGATTTTCTCCTCCATCTCCTGGGAGACTTTGGCCACAATCTCCTCGATGCGTCCGGGGTGGATGCGGCCGTCGGTTATGAGCCGCTCCAGGCTCAAGCGGGCCACCTCCCGGCGGATGGGGTTGAAGGCGGACAAAATCACGGCTTCCGGAGTGTCGTCGATGATGATGTCCACCCCGGTGGCGGCCTCCAGGGCCCGGATGTTCCGGCCCTCACGCCCGATGATGCGGCCTTTCATCTCTTCGTTGGGGAGGGGCACCACACTCACCGTCTGCTCCGCCACATAGTCGCTGGCATAGCGTTTGATGGCCAGGGCCGTGATTTCCCGGGCCTTGCGGGCTGCGGTCTCCCGGGCTTCGGTGTCAATGCGCTTCACCAGGCGGGCCGCCTCAGAGCGCACCTCCCGCTCCAGGGTGCGCAACAGAAGGTCTTTGGCCTCCTGGGCGGTCATTCCCGCCAGCTGTTCCAGGCGGGCGTTCTGTTCGGCCAGCAACCGGTTGTAGGTTTCCACCTTTTCCGCCAGGTGCTTTTCCTGTTCGGCCACCTGTTTCAGCTTCTGGTTGAGTTCCGCCTCCCGTTCGTCCAGAAGGAGCGTCTTTTTTTCCAGGTGTTCTTCCTTCTGCAGGAAGCGACGCTCCATCTGGGCCAGCTCCTGGCGGCGTTCCTGGGTCTCCTGTTCAAACTCCTTTTTAAGTTGGTAAAGTTGATCCTTGGTTTGCAGCCGGGCTTCTTTTTTTATGTTTTCCGCTTCTTTTCGGGCCTCGTCCAGGATTTTCTTGCCCAGGCTTTCCAGGGATTCAATGTGGGCGTCCATGAGGCGCTTGCGGTAGAAAAATCCCGCCAGAAACCCCAAACCGGTGGTCAGTATGACAATGATGATTACATAAAATATGTTCATGGGGGCACCCTTTCAGCATATGACATCATCCTTTCCGGAGGCCACCAAGTTCGAGAAGGCCCCCTTTGGGATGTTACCAATGAAAATGAGCCAGGCAATCTTGGGGATTTTCTGGGGGAAAGGCAAAAGGCTGGTTTTAGGCGGCCAAAGAGAGCAGGTCCCTGCTTAGTCTTTCAAGCCGGGAGGGGAAAAACCATATTGCTTCAGGAGAATCAAGAAAAATCCGAAAAACTGCCCCCCTTTCCTCAAATTTTCCCGGTTTTCCGGAGGGCCCCCCATATCAGCCAGCCAGAAACCGGAATTTACTATTGCAAACCAGGATTTCCCCGGAATAACGGCCACTCCCCTTGCCAATTGTGCCTGTCGCCTTCCCAGGTTTTATGTGCCGTGGACTTTCGGTATTTTTCTCCCCGGGCTTGAGATGTCAGGGCCCTGGGGGCGTCGTGGGATCGTACACCTCCAGTTTCTGCAGCAGTTGCCGGGACCGCTGCTCAATGTCAAGCTGCAATTGCCGATAGGTCTCCTGCAATTCCTGCAGGTCTTCCTTATTTTCCAGGTATTCGCAGGCCAGATTCAGGGCCGCCAAAATGGCCAGATCAGCCAGAGAACTGGTGGGAAAGGTCCGTTGCAACTCCCGCAGTTGCTCGTCCACCATCTGGGCCACGGACTGGAGTTTCTCCGGGAGCATGGCGCTGGTCAGCGTAAGGGACCTCCCCAGGATTTCCACCACCACCTTTTGGGTATCCTTGGTCAACTTTGCCGTCTATTCCCCCAGATCGAGGATTTTGAGTCGGTTGAGAATCTTGTCTATGCGCTGGCGCACCAGTTCTTTTTCCCGGGTAACTTTTTCCAAAGCGACCTCGGCCTCTTTAAGGGCCTGCTCTTTGGCCGCCAGATTTTTCTTCAGTTCGGCAATGGCCTGCTTCTGGCTTTCGAATTGGTTGAGAAAGGCTTCCAGCTTCTGCTCCAGCACTGTAAACAGATCCATCACCGCCATTCTCCCCCGGAATTTACTTTGATTGTGCTCTTGGGAGGCGCAAATGTCAAGACCTTTCCTGGTGGCAGGGCTCAGGTTTTCCCTGAGAAGGAGGACCTGGCCTTGACTCCGCCGGACCGTAGCCCCTTGGACACAAAAAGTTTGCCCGCTCTCCCTGCGAGGTGACTCCTTGGGTTTAGGTCAGCAGCGGCAGGCCTCTTTAAGCTTTCTGGCCAAGTCGGTAAAGCGGTTCACCGGCCGGTCATTTTTGAGGGCCAAGGCCAAGGCCTTCTTGCTCCCCAGAAGCACCACCAGCCGGCGACCCCGGGTCAGGGCGGTGTAAAGTAAATTGCGCTGCAGCAAAAGATAGTGCTGGGTGGTGAGAATCAGGAGCACCGCGGGAAATTCACTGCCTTGGGCCTTGTGCACCGTAACGGCATAAGCCAGGGTTATTTCGTCCCCCTCCCCCGGATCATAGGAGACCTCCCGCCCCTCAAATGCCACCCGTAGTTGTCCGGTTTCGGAATCGAACCCCGTCACTTGGCCGATGTCCCCGTTAAATACTTCTTTGTAATAATTGTTCCGGAGTTGCATAACCTTATCCCCTTGGCGGAAGATCCGGGCCCCGAAGGGAAAACGGGGGGATCGGGGATTGAGTTTTTGCTGCAGTTCCTGATTCAGGGCCTGGATACCTACCGGGCCCCGGTGCATGGGAGTGATGACCTGCAGGTCCCGTACAGGGTCAAAGCCAAAGCGCCGGGGCAATTCCCGGGTGACCAGGGTCAGCAGCTTATGGCGGATGGCCTCAGGTTCTTCCAGTTCCACAAACACAAAGTCCACCTGCCCGAAACGCCGGGGCAGCACCGGAAAAACCCCCTGATTGACCCGGTGAGCGTTCACCACAATAAGACTCTGGCGGGCCTGGCGGTAAATCTGGGTGAGACGGGCTACCGGCACTACTCCGGAATCCATCAGGTCTTTGAGGACGTTTCCCGGACCCACGGCGGGAAGCTGGTACACATCCCCCACCAAAATCAACCGGGATTCAGGGGGATGGGCCCGGAGCAGATGATACATGAGAAAGGTGTCCACCATGGACATTTCGTCCACCACCACCACTTCGGCCCGGAGGGGCTCGCTGGCATTCCGCCGGAAGCTGCCGGTCTGTGGGGAAAATTCCAGTGCCCGGTGGATGGTAGTGGCTTCGGCCCCGGTGGTTTCCGTAAGGCGTTTGGCGGCCCGGCCGGTGGGGGCCATAAGCAGCACCCGGGCCCCCAGGCGCCGGAACAGATCCAGGATGCAGCTTACGATGGTGGTTTTGCCGGTGCCCGGACCGCCGGTAATTATAAGAATTTTTTCCTTAAGAGCCATAGTGACAGCCTGGATCTGTTCCGGGGAAAGCGTAAGACCCCGCTCTTTCTGCACCTCCTTAAGCAAATCCATAAGATGCAGGGGTGGAGATGGGGCGGGGATAAGCTTCAGGAGGCTCAGGTCCCGGGCGATGCCAGTCTCAGCCACCCACCCCGGCTTTTTATAAACCGCCTGATCTTCCGGGAGATCCTGGAGCACCAGGCGGCCCTCCCGGCTCAAGGCAGAAATGGCCTGAGCCAGAGGTTCTGGGGGTACCTTAAGGAGTTCCTGAGCCTTCTTGAGCAAAATCTCCCGGGGCACGTAGACATGGCCTTCTCCGGACATTTCATCCAGAATGTGAACCAAACCGGCGGCCAGCCGGGCCGGGGCCCACGGGTCAAGATTAAGGTGGGAGGCCAGCCGGTCGGCGGTGCGAAACCCCAACCCCTCCACGTCCAGCACCATCCGGTAGGGATTGCCCGTGACCACCTCCAGGGCCTCGGCTCCATAGTGCTTATAAATTTTGGTGGCCTGGGCCATCCCCAGCCCCAGTCCCTGAAGGGCCACCAAGACCTCCCGGGCCTCCTTCTGGCCCCGCCAGGAAGCCATAATCTGTCCCAAGCGTTTAGGTCCGATACCGGGGACTTCCAGAAGGCGCTCCGGAGTCTGGTCAATGATGTCCAATGTCTGGGCCCCAAAGCGGTCCACCAGGCGGGCGGCCAGCTCGGGCCCCACCCCCTTGACCAGGCCGGAAGAGAGGTAACGGCGGATGCCGGCCACAGTGGCGGGGAGCACCGCATACCACCAGGTGACCCGAAACTGTTCCCCCCATTTGGGATGCACCTCATAGCGCCCTTTTAACTGGAGATACTCCCCTTCCCGGGCGCTGGCCAAGGGGCCCACCGCCGTGACCGGCTCCCGGCGGCCCTTGACCTGGAGGCGCACCACACCATATTGACTTTCCGGGTCTGCAAAGGTGAGGCGCTCCACCACGCCCTCCAGGGACGCCAGAGGCGGCAATTCCAAAGAGTGAGATTCCGGAGTTTTGGAGGATTTCACGGAGGTTGGAGATCCTGCCTGTTAAGGATTGCAAATGGTGATATTTTAACATGACCCCGGGATTGTTCGAGCACTTTCCCAGCGGTCAGGAGATCCCCGTGACTTAGGAACAGCTCCCCTTGGGTTTGGGGAAAAAGCATTTGACGGGGGAACCGGTGAGTGGAAACGGGAACGGACTCCGGCTCCCGTTTTCCCGGCCATTTACGCCAAGCTCAGTTTTCTGGAGTGATGAAGATCTTTTGACTCACCCCCCGGCCCAGGGCCACCCGGCCGCTATTCACCCCCAAAATGATAAGGCCTCTGTGGTTTTGAATGACTTGGACCTCTTGCCCCAGGTTTATTCCCAAGGCCACCAGCCGGGCCCGGAACATTCGGCCTCCGAGATATCGGGTAATGCGCCCCCGACTTCCTGGAGGCATATTGGCCAGGGGGATTTCAGTGGGCAGTTTGTCGTCCGTCATACTGCTTCACCCCCACTTTCCCAGACCGCCTGATGCTCCGGTTGGCAACCCCTGCAATAGCCCTTCACTTCCCAGTAATGGCTGATGATGCGGTAGCCATAATCCCGGGCCAATTGCTCTTCAATGATTTTAAGGGCAGGAGCGGCGAATTCCACCACTTGGCCACACCCCAGACACCTAAGGTGGCTGTGGGCCACATGGCCGTAAATATGCTCATAATGCCAGTGACCGTCAGAATAGTCCACTTCCCTCACCAAGCCACAATCCATAAATAGACGCAAGGCCCGATAAATGGAGGCCTTGGAAACCTTGGCCCCCTTTTGCCGTAAGCGTAGGTAGAGTTCCTCCACATCAAAGTGCTCGTGAATGTCGAACACCTCCCGGAGTATCAACTCCCGCTCCGGAGTACGCCGGAGGCCTCGTTCCCGGATATAATCCCGAAAAATTTCCAGCTCGGATTTCATATTTGTAATTTATAGTTATTGAATCTAAATTGCAATAAGAAAAAAGTCTTATCAGCCGACGAATAATTACATTATAAAATGTAAGGTCAACGGTTCGTCAGCACACCCCGGTTTGCCAACCTCGGGGGTATGGGATTAATGGAGAGGGAAAAGTCACCAGAGTCCCCACAGCAGTCCCGGGAGGAAGCCCTACAGGCCCTTTCCCGGCGCTTGGGCTATCGCTTCAAAAATCCGGCCCTTTTGGACCAAGCCTTGCGTCACAGTTCCTATACCCACGAACGGCCGGAATCGGGTCCCTCCAATGAACAGATGGAATTTCTGGGAGATGCGGTGCTGACCTTGACGGTGAGTCATCTTTTGATAAAGACCTTTCCCGAAAGCTCCGAAGGTGAGCTTTCCCGGCGCCGGGCGGCGTTGGTGAACGCCAGGCAACTGGCAGAACTGGCCCGGCGGCTTAATCTGGGAAGCTCTCTGTTATTAGGCAGAGGAGAAAGGCGCCAGGCCGGCCACGAAAAACCCTCCCTCTTGGCCGACGCCCTGGAGGCGGTTTTGGCTGCCGTGTTCCTGGATGGCGGCTTGCGGGCGGCCCAACGTCTGGTGCACCGCTGGTTCACCCCCTTTTTGTCCGAAGACCAGGACCTGATGTGGGGGGATCCCAAGACCACTCTCCAGGAACTCATTCAATCCCAGTATAAATCCCCCCCCACCTATCGGGTGGTGGAAGAGCGGGGGCCCAGTCATGCCCGCTCTTTTGTAGTGGAACTGCGTCTCGGGGATGTCCTTCTGGCCCGGGGGGAAGGGCCCACCAAAAAACAGGCCGAACAACAAGCCGCCCTGGCCGCCCTCAAACAATGGCGGGCTGAAGAAAAGCAAGGGGGCGGCAAACCGGTTTAGCCTCCCGCCCCCTTAAGGATGTACCGCCCCAGGCCCTTATGCCTTTGGGTGATTTCCCTTCTTTGTCCGCCTCACATCCTGGCCTCGGACAAGGCAATGTGGTAGGACTCCACTTCGGCCAAGGCGGTGAAGACCTCCTTCACCCGCTCTTCGGTGGCTTCGTCCGCAGACTGGCGGTAAAAAGCCACCGCCCGTTTCTCCCGCTCATGGGAGGCGGCAAAGTTCGCCCGGGGATCCCTCTGGCAGGCTTTCTCGTCCGGCTGGATGTCCGGCTTTTTTTTCTTCAGGATTTTGCAGATCACCGAGGCGTGCTCTGATTCAGCCTTGGCTAACGCCTTGAACATGGCCTGGGCCACCGGGTCCGGACTGCAGTTGGAGGCACAAAAATAAAAGGCGGCGTTGTTCACCTCCAGCTCCAGGGCCTTCTCCAGGTTGGCCCGGGACTTGGCACTAAGATGGGGGACATCGTTGCGGTCCACGTAGTCCTCGGCGGGGACCAGATATTTCTCCGGGGCTCCGCAAAAAGGACAAAAACTGGGAGGCGCAGCCCCCAGATAAGGATCGCCGCACAATTGGCAGCGGAAAAGCTGCAATAAAGCAGTCATCCGATAATTTCCTTTGCTTTGCAGAGGTTGAGGGCCGGGCCCGACCGGGAAGGACATGGGTCTTGGCCCCATATCAGTCAGTTCGGCCTAGGGTTAACCCTAGGGGAGGGCCGGGGGACCTCCGCCCCCCCACCTGCTCCCCCTACCGCTAATGGCTTCCCTTAGTCAATTTTCTTGAAAGTCTTGCCCTTGGCGTTGCATATGGGGCAGTTCTCCGGGGGGGTTTCCTCCACGGTGAAGCCGCACACCGGGCAGACATAGATATCCACCAGTTTCTTTTCCTCCAGGTGTTCCAGGTACTTCTGGTACAGCTGGGCATGAACCTTTTCCACCTCATTGGCATAGACGAAGCTGCGCTCCGCCTCCTTATTGCCAGCGGCCTGGGCCGCGGCAATCATGCCGGGATACATTTCCTTGAATTCATGGGTCTCCCCACTGATGGCCTCCTGGAGATTCTCCCGGGTGGATTTGATGCCTTTGAGGGCCCGAAGATGATTTAAGGCATGCACGGTTTCGGCCTCCGCCGCCGCTCGGAACAGGCGAGCCACCTGGGGGTAGCCCTCCTGCTCAGCCTTGGCGGCAAACGCCAGATAACGCCGGTTGGCCTGGGACTCCCCGGCAAAGGCCTCCATAAGATCTTTGGTCGTCTTGTCCACGAACATCCCTCCTTCAACCTTCCACCAGTTTCATGGGAACGCCGCAGCAAACCAGTTGGCCGCCGCCAGCTTCGAGTACCTTGACCTTGTTGCCGCAAATCTTGCAAAGATAAACCTGACCTGTTTCTGTGGGCATCAGCTGGCCTCCTCTTTTATGGGAGCTTTTACTTGACACCGGGGGCAAAGGCCCCAGAAAATCAGGGATTGGCGTTCCACCTGGAAGCCCGCCCTTTCTTCCGGCGGAAGCGTTATAGGCGGAACCACCTCCTCAGGCAGATCCACAATGAACTGGCAGTGCCGGCAGACCAGATGAGCATGGCTGGAGGTATCTATATCGTAACGGGCCCGCTCATGAAGTGGATTCACCTTGATGACCAGACCCTTCTGACAAAGGACCTCCAGGGTCTTATACACCGTGTTAAAGGAAATGGCCGGTAACTGCCGACGCACCTCCTGATAGATCTGCTCCGCCGTAGGGTGATCCCGGCGGGTCTCCAGGACCGACAGGACCGCCAGCCTTTGAGGAGTGACTGAGATTCTTCTTGACCGAAGTTTTTCTATCAAATTTTTCATTATCGTATATTATATAATAATTATTATTGAAACGTCAAGGAGAATTTTTCCCCAATAATTCCAAAAGAGCCGTTTTTTTTCCTTTTAATATTAATAAAAATAAGAGATGCCAACCTGGAAAAATTGGACATTGAAGGCCGGATTTTCTTTATATATTCCGGCGTTGGAGGAATGGCGGAAGCGATAGGCCAGATTCAGACCCAGGCGTGAGGCCAGGGCGATTTCCAGGCCCGCGCCTACCTGGGGCGTGAAATTAAAAGCGTGGGGGACAGTTGGATGACGAAAATTTTCCCCGATGATCCCGGCTCCTCCCTCAAAAAACAAATGTAATCCTGGGCTGAGGGGGAAGGTAAGTTTAACCAGGGGGGTAAAGCCGATTTCGTAGCCGGTGTCCTCGGCTTCCGCCACGCTGACGATGCCTTCGATTTCGAAGGAGAGGCCCACGCCCCCAAGGTGAGCACCGCCGGGACGGACAAGGAGAACTCCCCAACGGGGAAGCAGTGAGTAAAAATTGGCTTTGGGGGACCCAAGATGATGGCCGTAAGCCAGACGCAGCCCCAAAAGATAGTGGCAATCGGCCAGATGGAATTCAGCGGCTTTGGCGAGGCTGGGTTTAGTCCATAAATAGACCAAAACCATGAACACCGAAAGGAAAGCGACCTTTTTTTTCTGCATGATTCCATCCTTTGAGGGTTGAGTCTTGGGTCTCCCTGCCAAAGCCTAATATCTCGGCGGTCAAAAGTCAAAAGATATTCCTGGTTCAATTGACCCTGGTGGAAACATTTTCAGGGATTTGGGGAAATGAGTTATAATGTGGCAAGAATGGGACTGTCATCCAACCCCTGTCAGGAGGGTAGCTAAATGTCCAAGCGCAAGTATAGGGTGAGAGCGGAATGTCCAGCCTGCGCCTGTGGGGATATCACCTTTCTCGGGCCCGAAAAACTCCGGGAAAAGTTCATCGGTGATGAAAAGGAAATCGATATCCTCTGTCCCATGTGCGGCACCAAGCACAAAGGCCGGGTGGAAGAGGAAAAGCCTTAGAATCAGGCCATATTCAGACTGACCAGAACCGGACGGAAGGAACACCGGGTTTTTGAATCCGGGTTATCTGGCGGTTCGATGATCTTGGTCTCAAGGTTTATAATACATTAACCCCCGGGCAAAGGGAGCCACCGCCTCCTCCAGACGGCGCTGGGCTTCCGGGGGTAAAGGCTTGAAATTCCGCGCGGCCTCCGCCAATTCCCACACGTGCTGGGGTTGGTCGCACCCTACCACCACCAGGCTTACAGGCTGGCTCAAGGCATAATGCAGATAGTCCTGGATGGGTGCCAGGTCCAGCTGGGCTACCAATCCCCGGGCCAGTACTTTCATACCAATGACCCCCAGCCCCCGCGCTTCGGCCTCTTGGGCCACCGGAAGAAAGCTCCGATAGCGGGGTTCCGCCGGATTAACCGGCAACAGCACCGTGTCAAAGGGGTAAAGTTCCAGGGCCCGGCGCAAAACCTCCGGGTTGTGGTGTCCGGTGACCCCCACGAACCGCGTATACCCTTCCTCCCGGGCCCAGCGGAAGGTCTCCAGGGCGCCGCCCGGGGCGGCCAGTTCCTCCAAATCTCTGGTGGAGCGCACATCGTGCACCTGCCAGAGATCCAGATAATCGGTTCTGAGATTTCCCAAGGTCAGAGACAAGTGCTCCTCAGCCTCCCTGCGGCTGCGGGCGTGGGACTTGCTGCTCAGGAAAACCTTATGCCGCTCCCTCCCAAGGCCTTTCCCCAGGTAGACTTCGCTCCCCGAGTAGGCCCTGGCGGTCTCGAAGTAGGTAAGTCCCGCCTCCAAGGCGGCTTTGATCACCTCCAGGGCCTCCCGTTCGTAGCCAAAGGTACGGAGCACTCCCTCACCTCCCAGGCCGACAATAGTGACCTGGACGCCGGTTTGCCCTAGTATGCGGGTCGGGAGACTCATGGCTGTTCTTCCGGATAAAACCCAAGAGCGCGGCTTTTGCCCCCGCGGCTGTCCTTCCCTTTCTTGACAGAAACCGATCAGTTGCTATGGTAAAGAAGATAAGTATGGCTGGCGCGGATGTAAAGGAAGTGCCGGAATATCCGGCGGTGGCCCGGGCTTGGGCGGAGGCCCCCCGGGTTCCGGGGGTGTACCTGTTCAAAGATGCCCAGGGCCGCATAATCTATGTGGGGAAGGCGGTCAACCTCAGGAATCGTCTGGCCTCTTATCTCAGGCCGCCCGGCCGGCACGACCCCAAAACCGCTCTGATGCTGCGGCGGACGGCAACGGTGGACTTCCTCCTCACCGGTCGGGGCCGTGCCGCCCTGATCCTGGAGCGAAACCTGATAAAAGAACACACTCCCCGTTTCAATGTTCGTCTCCGGGACGATAAAAACTATCTCTGTCTGCGCCTTGATCTTAAAGAAGAGTATCCCTCTCTTTCCTTTGTCCGACGCTTCTTTCGGGACGGGGCTCTCTATTTCGGTCCATATACTTCAGCCGCGGCGGCCCGGGAAACCCTCAAACTTATGAAGCAGGTCTTTGGTCTGCGGACCTGCAAGGAAAAAACCCTGGCTCCCCGGAGCCGCCCTTGTTTGGAGGGCCAGATGGGCCGGTGCCTTGCCCCATGTACCGGGGTGGTCTCCCGGGAGGACTACCAGCAGGCGGTGCAGCAAGCCGTCCAATTTCTCAAAGGCAGAAGCCGGCAGATTTTGAATTTCCTTAAGGAGGAGATGGATAAGGCGGCTGCCCAGCTTAATTTTGAGCGGGCCGCGCTCCTTAGAGACCGTCTGCAGGCGGTGCGCCGCACCCTGGAACACCAGGACATGGCCCGGCCCACCTTCCGGGACCAGGATGTGGTGGGGGTGGCCCAAACCGAAAAAGCAGGGCTGGTTCAGGTTCTTTTCGTGAGAGGCGGTCTGGTTACCGGACATCTGGATTATTATTTTCCGGAACTCCCCTTCGGGGGAGACCTTCTGGGGGACTTTCTCAAACAGTATTATTCCGAGGAACGCCCTATACCTGATGAAATACTACTGCCTTACGACCATCCGGACCGGAGGGTGCTGGCCGAGGTGCTTGGTGAGCAGAAGGGCAAACCGGTCCGGCTGGTGGTAGTGAAGGGGCCATGGGGCAAAGAAGGGCCCCCCGGCGCCCCCACTAGCTCCCTCAGTGACCGGGCCCGGCTCATGACCCTGGCCCAGGAGAACGCCTGGGCGGCCCTCCGTCGAAGGCAGAGTCAGACCCAAAGGAGCGATCCTTTGGAAGACCTTAAAGAGCGGCTGAACCTGTCCCAGCGGCCCCGGCGTCTGGAATGCCTGGATATCTCCACCCATAAGGGAGGACACTCGGTGGGAGCCCTGGTGGCCTTTGTGGACGGGAAGCCCGACAAATCAGGTTACCGTCGTTTCCGTATCCGGGAGGTGGCCGGGCAGGATGATTACGCCATGCTTCAGGAGGTGGTGCGGCGCCATTATGGCAAGGGAAAACCGGTCCTCCCTGACCTTCTGGTGGTGGACGGCGGCAAGGGACAATTGCAAGTGGTTAAGGAGGCCTTAAAAGACCTGGGGCTAAACGACCTGCCGGTGGTGGCCTTGGCCAAAGCCGCGTCGTCGACCAAGGGAGAGGTGCCGGACCGCCTGTTTCTCCCCGTCCGGAAGAATCCGAAAATCCTGCCGTCCGCCTCTCCCGGTGGGCTACTCCTGATGAGGCTCAGGGATGAAGCCCACCGCTTTGCCATCACTTATCACCGCCGCCGGGCCCGGCGGGAATTGACCCTATCGGCCCTCAGGCAGGTGCCGGGATTGGGCCCGGTACGCTGTCGGCTGCTCTGGCAACATTTCGGCGACCTGGAGACCTTAAAAAAGGCAACTCCGGAAGAATTACAGACCGTGGCCCGCCTTCCCCGAAAGGTAGCTTTGGCCCTGAAGGACTGGCTGGCGGGGCCTCTTCTGGACGAGAGCGGCCGGACCTCACCTGATCCTTGGGGGCAGGAAGGGCGCTGATGAACCTTTCCCGGAAGGTATTTCTCTCCATTTTGCTGGTGCTCCTCTATCTCGTTCCTTTCCTTCAGAAACAGGTCCCGGGGGCCAAGGGCTTTGGTGAAGGATTAAAAATCCTCATTCCGGAACAGGAAACCGGTCCTGAGGGGCAAAGCCCTTATTTCGCCGAATATTTTGTGAATGAGGCCCGGCCCGGGGTGATGTGCCATGTGTCCTCCATAGCCCCCACCCAAGGCCACAAACTCTTGTGCATTTGGTACGCCGGCACCCGGGAGGCCGCTTCCGATGTGGCCATCTATGGGGCGTTCTTTGACCTTAAGCTGAAGACCTGGTCGGCCCCCCAGGTATTGCTCACCCCGGAGCAGAGCTCCCGGGAATTGCGACGTCTAGTTCGTAAACTGGGGAACGCCGTGGCTTTTAATGACAGCCGAGGCGGCCTCTGGCTTTTTTACGCCGCCATGGTCTATGGCGGTTGGTCTGCCACCTCACTGCATTACAAGGTCTCCTGGGACGGCGGCCTTACCTGGAGCCCCAGCCGGAAACTGGTTCTCAGCCCCTTTTTCAACCTGACCAATAATCTGAAAAACCAGGGTATCATTCTGAGCCAAGGGGCATTCCTCCTGCCGGTATATCAGGAATTTATTTACAAGTTTTCTCAGCTCCTCTTGTGTTTTCCGGGAAAATCGGGTCTGTATTACGAGCTGCGGCCCTTGATCAAAGACGGCAGCGCCATTCAGCCGTCCCTGATCCCTGTGGGCCCGCGGGGATTGACCGCCTTTTTCCGCAACGGCACAAACTCACCGGCCAGGTTTATCCTAAGAGCCGTTTCCTCAGATCTGGGGCGTACCTGGTCGGACCTTACGCCCACAACTCTCCCCCATCCCGGGTCCGGCATGGCCATGACCTCCCTGGCAGAGGGGGCTATTTTAGGGGTGATCAATCATTCCTTTAAAGACCGCAGCAACTTGACCCTAGTCCTCTCCCGGGATGGAGGGGCCACCTGGGAAACCCTTAAAACCCTTGAAAATGCCCCGGGCAGGGAATATTCCTATCCGTTCATCATCAAATACCGAAATAATTTTCATTTGACTTACACTTATGAACGGCAACGAATTAAACATGTAGTATTCAATGAAGCCTGGCTGAAGAGTATCAAGGGAAATAATGATTAGCGAATATTTCTCCCTGATTTTCCCTTACCTATTGATAAACTGGGTATTTTTTTCTTTAATCACCTGCTTGGCGCAGACAGAATCAAGACAGAATTATTTTAAGTTTCTAGTTCCCTTTATTTCAGTTTTCGTTGCCTATATTTCTGTTGGCGGCTTGTCAATAAGTGAATATCTTTTATCCATCAATCCCAACTTTTCCATTGGAAGCTATGGGTTCGTGGTTGCTCGTCTTTTCCCTTATATATTTAACAAAAATCTATTGTCAGAAAATGATGTTACAGTTTTCAGCGTATGGAACCTGATTTTTTCCTTAATATTGTATGCGTCTTATTTTAATTTATTACGATATGATATCTATGGAACCGGCTATCACTTCTCCGGAGGATTTGTCATCCTGGCCATTTTGACACTGCTGTTCATCTGGATAAACTGCAAGTTATCCCTGATCTTTCTGGCCTATATTGCTGCCTTCGATCTAGGACTCCTTGTTTCCCCCAATTTTTTTGATTATATAACGGACGGTTTCCTTTTTCTGGTTTCCGTGATCCATTTGGGATATATGGCCTGGATCCGGGGATGGCAATGGTTTCATGGGGCCTCGCCGAGAAGGTTTCCCTTAAAGAAACAGGTTTTTTAAGGGGCTTATGAGAAAATTAAGAACGGCTTTGGGAAAGGAGACCCCGGCATCATGCCCTACCCCGCTCCCGAACTCCCTTACGCCCTCATCAAGGGTCTTTTCGGTTTTCACCTACTAAAATCAGAGTTGATTCGGGAGCCGCATGAGTCGAGAAAATTCATGGTTTCCCTTGATATGGGCGAAAATCTCTGATAAAAATATCTAGTTTTAAAATTCACACGCACGGCAAGGCGGGCTGGTGCCCCCGGGTGGCCCCGCCTACGGCCGGGCGGCGGCAAAACCAGGAGGATGTATGGCATATGTGACCATGAAGGAGCTGCTTGAGGCTGGAGTTCATTTCGGGCATCAGACCCGCAGATGGAACCCCAAAATGGAGCCTTTCATCTTCGGGGCCCGAAACGGGATCCACATAATCGACCTTCAAAAAACCGTCCAATATTTCAAAATTGCCTATAATTTTGTCTTGGAAAAAGTGGCCGAGGGCGGCATCGTCCTGTTCGTGGGCACCAAAAAACAGGCCATGGACGCCATTGCCGAAGAGGCCAGCCGCTGCGGCATGTATTATGTAAATCACCGCTGGCTGGGGGGCATGCTCACCAATTATGCTACCATCAGCCGTTCCATCGAACGGTTGCGCCATTTTGAGGCCATGAAGGAAGACGGAAGCCTGAGGCGCTTTCCCAAAAAAGAAGTCCTTATCATGGAGAAGAAGGCGGCCAAGCTGGAGCGGGCTTTGGGCGGCATAAAGACCATGGGTCGGCTGCCCGATGTCCTCTATGTGGTGGACCCCCGCAAGGAGGCCATCGCCGTGAAGGAAGCCCGGAAAATGCAGATTCCCATTGTGGCCATCGTGGATTCCAACTGTGACCCTACGGAAATTGACTACCCCATTCCGGGAAACGATGATGCCATCCGGGCTATTCGCCTCCTCACCTCCCGCATCGCCGATGCCTGTCTGGAGGGGGCCAAACTTAGGGAGGAGCGCTTGGCCGGCATGCTGGACAAGGATCTCCCCCTGACGCCGGCTGCCGCTGTGGCTGAACCTCTCCCCCTAACTGAACTTGAGGAAGGCGAACCGGAAGAGTCGGAAACTCTGGAAGAGGAAGAAGCCGTCTGACTGCGGAGCAGAAGGCCCGGTCCCTTCCTCAGGGACTCTTTGGCCCCGTTCCGGTGGGGAGCCGCGGAGCGGGAAGGAGAAGGATCCCCTTCCTCATCTTTTAGCTGGCATCCTAACCAACAAACTGGAAGTTCGTGAAAAAAAACCGGCCCGGATAACCCGGGCGGTCAGTGGTAGCGAAGGAGGCAAGTTTTGACAATCACCGCGGAACTGGTCAAACAACTGCGAGAGAAAACCAATTGCGGCTTTATGGACTGCAAGAAGGCCCTTCAGGAGACCCAAGGGGATCTGGAAGCGGCAGTAGCTTATTTACGCCAAAAAGGCATCGCTGTGGCCACCAAACGGGCTGAACGGGCCACAAGTGAAGGCGCGGTCTGGTCATATCTGGGGCCGGAGGGGACTTCCGGGGTGCTTCTCGAGGTCAACTGTGAGTCCGACTTTGTGGCCAAAACCGAGGCCTTCCAAGCCTTCGGCGCAGCCTTGGCGGCCCAGCTGGCCCAAGACGCAGTGGCGGATGTGGAAACCCTTTTGTCCCAACCCTGGCGGGGCCAGCCCGGACTGACCGTGCAGGAGTACCTGAACGAACTTATCGGGCAGATCGGGGAAAATATCCGGATCCGGCGGTTCAGCCGCTTTGCGGGTCAAGGCCCTGTAGCCGCCTACATCCATTTCGGAGGCAAGATCGGGGTGCTCCTGGAACTCAAGGCCCCCCGGGTCTCTGAGGACCTTAAGTCCTTGGCCCGGGATCTGGCCATGCAGGTGGCCGCCACCAATCCCCTGGCCATATCCCGGGAAGAACTGGATCCGGCGGTCGTGGCCCAGGAAAAGGCGGTCTATGAGGCCCAGGCCAGGGAATCCGGCAAGCCCGAAAAAATCCTGGAAAAGATGGTCCACGGACGTCTGGAAAAATTTTACAAGGAAGTCTGCCTGATTGAACAGCCTTTCGTGAAGAATCCAGACCTCACCGTGTCCCAGCTTCTAAACGAAGCCGGGACCAGGGAGGGTGGTCAAATTACCGTAAGCCGCTTCGTGCGTTACCAGGTGGGGGCCTGAGAGGGACGTGAAGGCAGGGGAAGCCAAATATCGGCGGGTACTTCTCAAAGTCAGTGGCGAGACCCTGGCCGGAGAAAAGAAATTCGGCTTGTGTCCGGAAACCCTGCAGGCCATTGCCCGGGAGATCAAACCTACCCGGGCTTATGGGGTGGAGCTGGCCATCGTGGTGGGCGGAGGCAACATTTTCCGGGGGCTGGCGGCCACCGCTATGGGCCTGGAGCGCACCGTGGCGGATTACATGGGCATGCTGGCCACAGTGATCAACGCCCTGGCTCTTCAGGACGCCCTGGAAAAGGAGGACATGCCCACCCGGGTCATGAGCGCCATTGCCATGCACGAAGTGGCGGAACCTTACATCCGGCGCCGAGCCCTGCGTCATCTGGAGAAAGGCCGGATCCTGATTTTCGCCGCCGGCACCGGCAGCCCTTACTTCACCACCGACACGGCTGCGGCGCTCCGGGCTGCAGAGATCGGCGCCCAGGCCTTGCTGAAGGGCACCAAGGTGGAGGGCATTTATGACCGGGACCCCCTTTTGGATCGGGAGGCCCGTATGCTTCAGCGCCTCACCTATTTTGAAGTCCTGGAAAGGTCTCTCAAGGTCATGGATTCAACCGCCGTTACCATGTCCATGGAACAAAACATTCCCATTATCGTCTTCAAACTCCTGGAGCCCGGCAACATGTTGAAGGTGATCCTGGGCCAGGAGGTGGGGACGCGAGTGGAGTCTGCATGAAGGAAAAGATTCTGGAGGATGTAAGACGGAGAATGAGCAAGGTTCTGGAGGTCATGGCCCAGGATCTGGCCCGGGTGCGCACCGGGCGGGCCTCGGTGGCCCTGTTGGAGGGCATCAAGGTGGAGGCCTATGGCTCCACCATGCCTTTGTCCCAGGTGGCCTCCCTGGCAGCCCCCGAACCCCGGCTCCTTACCGTGCAGCCCTGGGATCCATCTCTGCTCCCGGAAATTGAGAAGGCCATCCTGAAATCCGACCTGGGCCTCAACCCGGCCAGTGACGGCAAATTGATCCGCCTACCCATCCCCCCCCTCACCACAGAACGCCGGAAAGAATTGGTAAAGTTGGTGAAAAAAATGGGGGAGGAGGCCAAGGTGGCCTTGCGCAATGTCCGGCGGGACGGCAACGAACGCCTCAAGGAACTGAAAAAGGACAAGCAACTCTCGGAGGATGAGGCCCATCGGGCCCAGGAAGAGGTCCAGAAAATCACCGATGAATTTATTAAAAAGGTGGATGCCCAGGCCGCCGAGAAAGAAAAGGAGATCATGACCTTTTAATGAAGGCTGCCCACGACCTGCCGGAAACCGCCGCCGCCCTGGATCCGCACCGCCTACCCCGGCATGTGGCCATCATTATGGACGGCAATGGCCGTTGGGCCCGGCGCCAGGGTCTCAGACGGGTACGGGGTCATCTGGCCGGGGCTGAATCGGTGCGGGTGGTGGTGCGCCTGGCCCGCCGCCTGGGCCTGCAATACCTAACCCTTTATGCCTTTTCCGAAGAAAACTGGCAACGGCCGCCAGGAGAAATCCGGGCCCTTATGGGTCTTTTGGTCCGCTATCTCCGTCAGGAGCGGTCCGAATTGCAACAAAACCAGATCGCCCTTAAGGCCATCGGCGACCTGACGCGCCTGCCAGCCAATGTCCAGGAGGAGCTGGCCCGCACCATAGCCGCCACGGCCACAGGGAACGGCATGACCCTTACCGTAGCCCTCAGTTATGGGGGCCGCAGTGAGATAGTACAGGCGGTGCGCTCCTTGGCCCGGAAGATCCTGGCCGGGCAAGTGAAGCCCGAGGAAATCACTCAGGAGCTCTTCGCCCGGCACCTATATACTGGAGACATGCCTGACCCGGACCTCCTTATCCGTACCAGCGGGGAATACCGGTTGAGCAATTTTCTCCTGTGGCAATCCGCCTATACGGAACTTTACATCACTGAGACCTTGTGGCCGGATTTCCGGGAAGAGGAATTCATCAAGGCCCTTTTGGAATATCAGCAACGGGATCGCCGCTTCGGACTGACTCAGGAGCAGATCGCCACCCTGAACTCGGCGAATCTCCGCCATTAAGAAAAACCAAGCCGGGGGTTTCTCCCCTTCCCCCCCGGGGAAGCTTATAGGCCCCGGAAACCCACCACCACCCCCAGAGTCTTCCATAAAATCTTTAGATCCAGCCAAAGTGAGGCACGCTCCAGATAATATAGGTCAAACTGGAACTTGCGGAGCTGGGCTTCAAAGGTGCTGGGATAACCGTTATGCACCTGATCCCAGCCGGTGAGCCCGGGTTTGGCCGCAAACCTCAGGGGGAAACGGGGTTCCGCCCGGGTGAGCATCCGGGCGAAATGCTCCCGGATGGGACGGGGCCCCACAAAACTCATCTCCCCTCGCCAGACATTATATAGTTGGGGCAATTCGTCCAGGCGACTTCGGCGCAGAAGCCGCCCGATCCTAGTGACCCTCGGGTCCTCGGCCACCGCCCACCGGGGGGCGTCGGCTTCGGCGCCCACCACCATGGTACGCAGCTTGACACACCGGAAAGGGCGGCCGTTCTGTCCCAAACGTTCCTGAATAAAAAAAACCGGCCCCCGGCTGGTAAGTTTGATGGCCAAAGCCGCCAGTAAAAGGAGAGGCACCGCCAGGGGGGTGCACACGGCCACCAGGACCAAATCCAGTAGGCGTTTCAGCCTCCCGTTTAAGTAAGCCAGGGAAGGCCACCGGAGCTGGACCCAGGTGCAACCCCGAAGTGCGGGTGTTTCACCTTCCCAGGGTATGGGGCTAGAAGAATGAATCAGCTCCTTTTCCCCAAAACCGGCAGAAGTTCCCATGAGCTGCATGGCCCGTTTAAATCCCTTAAAAGCTCCTGATAAATCTCGGTAGTCCCCCGAATCATCCGGGTCAGGTCAAATTTCCGGCATAACTTTGCCAAATCAGCCAAATCTGGAGGGGTCCTGTCCTTGGCGGCACCAACCCGTTTCAGTTCCTTTCTGACGGCAGTTATCAGGGCCTTAAGGTCCCCGGAGGGAACCAGAGTGGCTCTGACTCCCGGAATCTCTCGCACCCCGAAGCACTCGTACCCCACGACGGGGACTCCGGCCACCGCCGCCTCGATGACTGCGCCCGGAACCCCCTCCAAAGGCCTGGAGGTAAGCAGATAGAGATCGAAAATGGCAAAATAGTGGGCCGGATCCTTTACCCAACCGGTGAAGCGGACATCTTCCTGGAGCCCCTGTTTTCGGACATAGCGCTGCAAGCGGTTCCGGTACCCTCTTTCTGAAGGAGTTTTGGCGTCCCCCACGATGACCAGTTTGGCCCGGGGATGATGCCTTTTGAGCTCACTGAGCACCAGGAGGGCGTCATAATGGCCCTTCCAGGGCACGAGCCGGGAGACGTTCCCTAAGATGAGGTCATGGGGGGAAAAACCCAGGTCCAGTCGCCGGGCCAGGCGTTCTTCCCGGGTAAGGCCCCCCACCTCCATAAATGGGCGCAGATCTTTGCCATAATACACCACCCGGGCTTTCGGCGGCGGGCAGACACCTTCCCGGCAGTAGGCTTCCTTGAGTTCCTCCCCCACAAATATGAAGACATCGGTGGCCCGGCCGGCCAGCCGTTCCAGTCCCCGGAACAAAAGACGCCGCCCAAAAAACTGGGTCTTCGCAAAGGTAGCGCCATATACTGAATGAATCACCCGGGGGATGCCGGCCATACCCGCTGCCAGCCGGCCCAAGACCCCGGCTTTGGCCAAATGGGTATGCACCACCTCATACCGCCGTTTCTGAAACAGACGATAAAGCTCCACTAGGGCCATAAGATCATGAAACGGATGGATGTATTTACGAAGACTACCGATCTGGCAGACACCAAATCCGGCCCCTTTTTTTTCCGCCAATAAATCGGCGGAGGCATTCCGACCCACCACCAGATCCACCTGCCACCCCTTTTTTCTCTGTTCCTCAGCCAAGGCCATGACCCAGCCGGTGGCATTGGTGTCGTAAAAGGTGGTCACCACATGGGCCACTTTAACGGTCGAGGATCTTCTCTTGGGGAAATGGGCGGTCACCATTTTTCAAAATTCCTCTTGGTTTTCCTGGTTAGTGGCTTGGTCAAGAAGCTCTCCCACTTTAAGGCGTACAGCTTCCAATTCTTCCATGGTCACCGGAAAGGAATTCCGGGGCAGGTCTTTGGTAATTTGGTTGATCTGGGAGACGATGGTCTGGAATTTGTCGTGAGGCACCAGCCCCTGCCGGGCCGCCCTTGCAAGAAGCCGGAAGTATAGGTAATCCTGAAACCCTCTCCGCAAAGCCTCCAGGCGGGTGGTGGTCACCGGCAAACCGGTCAGGGGATGAGGATAATAAAAGGTGCCCCGGCGGTAAAAATCCCAGGGACCGGGGCTGATGGTCCAGGGGTCCTCCGGCCAGTAATTCACCCCCCACACCAGATAACCGGTAAAATCATAGCGATACAAGAGCCAGCCGATCAGACGCTGGTGACTTAAAGGATGGTCTATTCCGTGTAGCCGGTTGGCATAAAGCCAAACTTCTTGTCCCGCTCGGCGCGCCGCCTGAGCCACATCTCTTTGGTAGCGCGCCGCCTGATGTGCCCAAATGTCTATCACCCGGGGGAAATCAGCTGCCGGTTGCCACCCGGCACACAATGTTCTAACCTCCGGAAGGAAGCGCTTAGCCAAGGAGAAGGCCTGATACACCGCTTGGTGCTTAACCGGTGGGGGTTCGTCCACCAGATAATTTAAAGCCCGCGCCCCCCACCCTTGAGCGTTAAGATATTGGCGCAACAAAGGGTAAAAATTCGCAGCCAGGCGGGCGAAAGGACTGTGGGGCCGGTGGGCTTCCTCCCACCCCTTTAGTCTCGGAATCTGAAAGTATCTGAACTTCAGAGTACTTAAGGCATATGCCAATAATTCCTGATAAAGGGGGAAATCCTCCAGCCCTCCTTTGGCGACCACCTGTCTAAGGGGCAAAGGATATGACCCGCCCAGGGCGTTGAACTCGTATTCCTTAAGACTTTTATAATAGGCCTTTATCACTCTAATTTCCTGGCAGGTCTGATAAGGACGGGCCCGGGTCCCGGGAGGCGCCTCATGCCAGAACCCCCCGAAGATGGTGAGTGGCATCTCCTCGGGAAGATGGAAACGATACACCCACAATTCCACCGGAACCCAGACACCGCCTTCGGGGCTGGAAATCTTTAACCTCAGGGTATGGCGCCCAGGTGGGGTAGCCTGTGGGATATGGAGGAGCACCCCCAGAATTTGGGAAGGCGGATCCGACCCCGGAAAAGGTTCGTCCAGGGGCCAAAGGGCATCCGGCCGCCATTTGGTCTCTGAGTGGATCGGGGCCGCTACCAGGCGGAAAAACTGCCATCTAAGGCCCAAATCCGGGGAAGGTCCCAAAACCCTAACCTCACATCCGGATAAGTTCCTGTTAAGTTCCAGTTGGAAGAAGAGGTATTCATTCCGGGCACCGGCGATTCGCACTTCCGGGCCGGGAGGCGAAAATCCTCCAGGGGCGAGGTCATTTTGGGCCCAAGCCGCCATTTCCGAATGGAAATCAAACAAATCCTCTGGAAACCAAACCGTCTGAAGCCCGGCCCAAAGCAAAACCACAAGGATCAACAAGCTCCGTTTCATCCTTGATCTCCCCCTTTTCCTGCCATTACAGGCCTTATCGTGGTCTTAGGGCCTGAGATGGGATAGGAACACCGCCGGGCAAATGCCACCTCCCTTTTTTAAGATTTTGACGTTTATGTAAAGCCCGGCAGCCGTATACCGCCACCGGGAACATCAGCAGGGTGAACATGGGGCGATGCCGCATGGCCGAACCCGCGTTGGCCTGAAGCACCCCGCTTAACGCCACGCCCAGTAGGAGAAAGGTGATAAGGGCCTGACCCAGTCGGCGTTGGCGTCCCACCAGGTCCCTCAGGCCCCGGAGAAAGTGGATATAGACCCATAGGAGCCAAAAAGAGTCCAGCAGCCCCAAAGCCTGCTTAAAGGAGGTCACCTGCCAGGGAAGCGGAGACAACAGGAAATAGAGGGTGGCCAACGGCATAATTTGGACCACATCTTCATAAGAGGAATAGCTCACGCCCTTCAGATAGGCCGAGCCCGCCTTCTCGGAAATACGCAGGCGGGCATTCATCTCATCCAGCTGGGAAATGCGGCCCGCGTCCCGCTCAATCGGTGAGACATTCAGATAATAACGTCCACACAGGAGATAAGACAGGCCACCTAACCCCAATACGCTGAAAATGACCATGGCCCGGCCCATCCTTAGCAGCCAGTGTCTCCTTAGGGTAGCGGCAGGATGAGTCATCCAGAAAACAAAGAGGGCCAGACCACCGAGGATGATCAGAGGGGGACGCAGGAGGGTCATGTAAAGCAGACTCCCCACTAACCACACAAGGTCCTTGAAACTGCTTTGCCTTTCCCCCTTCAGGCCCACCTCGGTGAGGGCCAGGAAAAACCGGGAGATGCAAAAGACAATCAGCTGGTCCCGGTTCAAAGTGCCGCTCAAAACCCAGAAATACGGATACAGAGCCAGAAGGAGAGCCGTCCGGTCAGCTATGCGGGGACTGAACCAAAGGTGAGCCAGCCGATGCAGGTTGAGAACCACGCCTAACCCTATCACTGCATTCAGAGTCTGGCCCAGGGGCTCAGAGACTCCAAACAGAAAATAGAGGATCCCCAATGGCATGGTATAGGCCCAGTAGGGCTTCACAGTATAAGGCAGATTTCCCCAGAAGTCCGCCTTAAGCAGCCCGGCGATCTGACCAGCGAAGTAATGATATTTGGAGGCGTCATACATGGCCAGATCCAGGCTCAGATACCATTTCGTCCAGATAAAACCCAGGCTTAGGGCGAAACAAAGGAGCAGGATCCACGAGAGAAAATCCCGGCAGCGATAGAGCCGCCCGAGGAGCCATGCCAAAACGATGGCCACCAAAGCCAAGGCACCCAGCCAAGTAACCCAGAAGCTTTCCATGTGATTTTTTCCTGTCAATTGCCACCCGGGGGGAGATACCGGGCCGCCAATTCCAAATAGAGGGATTCCCGTCGGGCAGTGATCCGGTTTATTTCGTATCGCCGACTTATGCGTTCCCGGGCGGCCTGCCCCCGGCCTCGCCTTTCCGGGTCCTTCCAGGACAGGGCCTCCCCGATGGCCTGGGCCAAAGCTCCGGGATCACTGGGCGGCACCACCAACCCGGTGTCCCCTACCATCAGGGCACAATCCCCCACATCGGTGACGACACAGGGAACCCCGCAACACATGGCCTCGCCCACCACATTGGGATGGCCTTCCCCAAAGGCCGAAGAGGACACCAAAAGATCCAAGGCCGCCAAAAGTCTGGGCATATCGTGGCGCTCCCCCAATAGCCGGACACGATCCCCAGGCAGGGGATGGTCCCGAAGAAGTCTGGCAAAGGCCGGATTCTCCGCCGTGACGCCGTTGCCACCCATCAAGATCGCCACCTGTGGATGTTCGACTACCACCTGTTGAGCCGCCTTAAGAAAGGTGGCCTGGTCTTTTTGGGGGTCAAAGCGGGCCAAGTGCCCCACAATGGGGGTATCAGGAGACAAGCCCAGTTCCCGCCGCACTTCCTGATAGCTTTCGGGATCGGGCTTGAACCGGTCCACCTCATAGCCGTTGGGGACAAGCACCATCCGCCCGGGGTCATAGCCCAAACGGGCATGGGCCTTGATTCCCGCCACCGAGTTCACCAGAATCTTTTTAACCCCCCGGGACAGGTGGGCGCACAGACGCACCGTGACTTCAGTGGTCCGACGGTACTGGCGGAAATCCATATGAGACTGAAGGAGATTCCACAAAATAATCGGCACCCCCGCCCACCTGCCGGCCAGATAACCCAGCAGGTCGGCATGATAAAGCCAGGTTTGCAAAATGTGCGGCCGAAACTGCCGGAGCATCTTTGTCAGACGCCAGAGGGCCAGGGGATGGGGGCTTCCGGGACACATGCCCAGACTCCATACTGGCACCCCCCTTTTTTCCAGGAGATTCCCAATCTTCCCGGGCGTTACCATGGAAATCACGACAGAGGCCAACTTGCCCGGGTCAAACCGGGTCACCGCCTTATAAAGGTCCATCTGTCCCCCGCCCACATTCAGGCTGGTGATCAGATGCACCACCCTTATCGGTTGTGTCCGTCCTGCCATGAGAGGACTTTCCTTATATTGGAAGTGGGAAACCCATAGAGAAGTGCTGCCGACCCCTCAGACTGCTTTAATTTTTTAAAAAACTGTCGAAAAATCTTTTAACAAACTTTAATTTTGCTTTAATTTTTTGTTCCGGAACCCTGGTTCTCCCTATCCCGCCACCATTTGTTCTGTTCTCAACCTTGCTGATCCTTGCTGATCCGGGGGCTTGGCGGCGATGCAGACAATGAAGCCTGCCGTGCGCCGAGTTGGCGACGCCTCCCGAAAGAGACGGCGGACAAGGGCACCTAGGCCTGTAGCCCCCTTCAAAAGCTTGAACATAAACTGCCGCCCCCATTTCCCCCAAATTTTTCCGGGATAGAGCACCGAGAAATGCAGAAAGGCTAGATAATCGCAGAAGCGTACCGCCAATCCCGCCTCAAGGTGGGCGGCGGCCAGATCTTCCCGGCGAAAGGGGACATGGAGGTCCAAGATTTCCGGGCCAAGGATACCTTGCAGTGTCCCCAGCCAGCCGCTGAAATTGGGGACAATGGTGAGAAGCAGCCCCCCTGGTTTAAGAAAAGCGGCCATCTGCCGTAAGGCCGCGGCAGGATCGTCGAAATGCTCCACCACCCCGTTGGAGAACACTGCGTCAAAGGACCCCAGAAGACCAGGGGCGGCGGCAAACAGGTCCTGGTGGAGAATTTCCCCTGTCACCCCCTCCCGGGCCAAAATGGCCCGGGCCAGCTCACAGCCCCGTCGGGAGTAGTCCAGTCCCACTATCTCAAAACCCCACTCCCGGGCGAAATAGGGGAGCCACCGGGATTGGGCACAGCCCACTTCCAGAAGACGTAAAGTTCTTAAAGGTGCTCGGGGGAGATGGGCCTGCCAGAGACGATGGAATTCCTGATAGAACCAGGCCCGAGGGCCGCGGCCTGACAGATTGATGGGGGGCGGCAACTTCTCCTTGCTCCAGAATTCGCTCCAGAATGGTTCTCCTGCCTTGTCCATGTTTTCCTTTTCCCCTGTCAGCTGTCACTTATGACCGGGGGCTTCCTTCCTTTTCCCCTGGCTGGCAGGCTTCTTTGCCAAAACCCAGAGGTTGCTGGCAAACCTGAGGACCGGGCCGTTCACCCGGTCCAGGGCCAAGGCCATCAGGTTGTTCATCAGACTTAGTGGTAGAAATAAGGGTACCGCAAGAAGCACCAGGATTTTCCCCAGAAAGTGTTGCCGGAAACCGCGGGCCATAGTGGAGAACAACCAGTTGTGAAGCATCTGCACCAAAAGAGTACCAATGCCTCCCTGGCCGCGTATCTCAAGGACTGCCAAACCATGGTCTTCCAACAAATAGCGGATACCATAAGGGGAAAACCGGAAATAGTCATGGGGCTCCAGGTGCAGGTTGTAAAAAAAGGGCACAGAAACCAATGCCAACCCTCCTGGTCTCAGAACCCGGGCCAGCTCCCCCACTACCTTATCCGGGCGGGCCAAATGTTCCAGGACCTGGGTGCACACCACAGCATCAAAACTCTGGTCGGCAAAGGGAAGATGCTGAGCATCCCCGTAAACCTCTGGTTTTGCCTTAAACGGAACCGGATTAGCCCTTGGAGGATAATCCAGTCCCACATAGCAGGTCGCCCCGGTAAGAAATGAACGGTAAGGTTGGTCGCCACAGCCCACATCCAGGACCCGTCCTCTAAGCCGGGGCCCGTCCCGCTTAATGTCCCGGCGGGCATAGCGGAAAGGCACATACTGAAAATGAAGGGGATTGGCCCGAAGCCCCCGGCCGCACAGCCAGCCATAGACCTTTTCGAGAGCGGAATTTCCCAAAGAAGCCATAACGTCCTCACATCCGATCCTCGACTTTACGGAAACCGGTGAGTGCTTTCCAGCTTTCCACCAGATCACGATAGTGGGAAAGCCTTCCCGGGGAAATCTCTTTGGCCAAATCGCGATCTTCCCATATCCCTCCTCTCAGGTCGTAGATCTCCAGGCTGCCATCTCTTTTACTGATGACTTTGGTGCCTTCGGCGGTGATCACTGCAAATACCGGGGGCGAAAACCTTTGTCCTTGGGCCTGGTGAGACTTTTCCAGTTCAACCAAGGGTCTCCGCCAGATTTCCGGGGACAGGCATTGGGCCACAACCGCCTGCCGCCGGGGCGGGCCCAACAAGGAGACCGAGGTCTCCGGCCGGGGGAAAGGGCTGTCCACCAAATCCAGAATGGTGGCATAAAGATCAGTCAGGGACACCAGCCGTTCATCCACCTGGCCGGCGCCTTTCCATTTCTCCGGGTAGCGGATGAGCAGGGGCACCCAGAGGAGCTCGTTGTACAATGAAAGGATATGGGTGTAATGCCCCTTCTCCCCCAGATGTTCCCCATGATCGCTGGTGATAATCAGCACGGTGTCAGCAAATCCGGGACTTTCCCTGAGCAGCGCCCACACCTTTCCCAGAACACTATCCAAGTAAAAGATTTCGTCATCATAGAGGTCGGTGTATCGGGCTATCAGTCTGGTCAAGGCCGGAGCAGGTCGACGGCTATAGAACCGCAGAGGAGACACATGGGACCGGTGATACCAGCGGGAAAAACGGCGCCACCTCAGGGGCGGACGGTAGTGATGATGGGCCTGGAAAAAATTGACGAACAGGAAAAACGGCGGGGAATCAGCCTTTTGCTGGCCAAGCCACCGCTTCAACCATCGGAGAGTCTTTTTGGTATAAGGGGTGGCGTTATCTAGAGGCCCAGGATACAGGTATTTCCGGACCTGCGTCGCTCCCACGGAGAGACCGGTTTTCAGCAGTTCCCTCCAATTTCCTGGTTCCTTAAGGTGGCCGAGGGCCTGCCGCCCTGCCTGGGCCGGAGTTAACGCCTGTTTTAGACTTTCAGCGACCCCCGCCTTCAAAGACCGAGAGACCTCAGCCTGCTCCCTTCCGACCAGGTGGTTAAGATCCTCCTTCCCCAGATCGAGGAATTCATCAAAGTCGCGACACAATCCCGTGGCCGGACTCACGGCCCCGTTGGCCGAAATTCCCAGGGTTCGGTAGCCTGAGGCCTTTAGGAGGGACACCAAGTGGGGCCGGTTTTCCTCCAGCACATAACGTTTTTCGTAAGCCCCATGCTGACCGGGATAAAGACCGGTAAACATTGAGGCATGGGAGGGTACCGTCCAGCAGGCCGGAGCAAAACAGCGGGTGAACACCGTGCACTCCTGGGCGATTTTCTCCAGGTTCGGGGTGGTGGGCCGGGGATAGCCGTACAGAGACAGATGTTTGGCCCCCACGGTATCCAGCACCAACAGCACAATATGCGGGGGTTTCTCCATCATCAACGGTCTCCCTTCCTAGTCCTAGCCAGGATGAGTCTATGTTACAGAAACTCCGGGGATAATCCCCTTTTTTCCCCTTTTTTCCGGAATCCACCGGTCCAGGGGCTGGAACTTTCCCGGGAACCTCTCGGGCCAGGTCGGCCCCTTGGGCCGCCAGCTCGCCCGAGGCAGAATATGCTCCGTGCGGATGCGCCTTTGGTGGCGCTGGATAAGGGAAAGCATCCCCTGGAGAACCTGGGATGTGAGATAATGGGGCCTAAGGCCCAAGGATAAAAGTCCCTTGTTGACCGGCTGATAATAGTGTTCCTCCTCTTCCTGGCGGGGATTGGGCAGATGTTGCACCCGGACGGCCAGGCCCAATTCCCGGGCGGCCTCCTTTACTTTGACGGCCAATTCCAGAACGGTGAAGGTTTCCACAAACTGGTTAAACACCCGGTATTGCCCCGGAGCGGCTGGGTTGAGAAGGGCCAGCTCCACACAGGCCAAAGTGTCCTTTAGGTTGAGATACCCTCGGGTCTGTCCGCCTTTGCCATAAACTGTAAGAGGAAAACCGGCCACCGCCTGAACCAAAAAGCGGTTCAACACTGTCCCGAAGATATCGTCATAATTGAATATGGGAGCCAGACGGTCGTCAGTGAGGCCGGGGATGGCCTCCAGGCCGTATACCGGACCCTGGTTCAGGTCGGTCACCCGGATTCCCCAGGTTCGGCAGTAAAAATAAAGGAGGTCGCCATCTTGAGCCTTGGTGAGGTGGTAGAGGGAACCCGGGGTTTTGGGGTAAAGAAAGGTGTGCTTTCGGCCCTTATGCTCCACTTCCAGATAACCTTCCTCGATATCAATGTTAGGGGTTCCGTAAACCCCCATGGTGCCCAGCTTGACAATATGGCAGTGGGGGTTGAGATGGGCCACAGCGTGCACCACATTTAAGGTGGAGACCAGATTATTGGTAAGGGTGAACTCGGCGGCGTCCCGGTGAAGCATGGAGTAAGGGGCTGAGGGCTGTTCGGCATAGTGCACCACCGCCTCGGGGGCGAATTCCTGAAACACTTGGCAAAGAAAGGCATAATGACAGACATCCCCCAGGAATACTTTCACGGTATGGCCACTTTCGGCCTTCCAGAGCTCCGCCCGTTGGGGCAGGTAGGGTACCGGCAAAAGGGGCTCACAATCCAGAGTAAGACAGGCCCGGCGACGGAAATAATTATCCACCACCGCCACCTCATGCCCTTTTTGGGAGAGGTACATGCTCGTGGGCCAGCCCAGGTAGCCATCTCCCCCTAATATCAGGATCCTCATGTTCATGGACCTCCTAAGCTTTAAGGACCGTGGCCATTTCATTCAGGACATAGTAAGGTGTCGTCCCCACCTCCACCTCCCATTGCCGGCCGGAGTCCTCAGGCAACCCGGGTTCCAGCAGACGGTGGGTCAGGAGGAATTGCTTGATTTCCTCCAGCGTCAGGGGGATTTCCCTGGATGACATATAGGGCCGCCGGCAGGAGGCAAACTCCAATTTGTCGGCATAGCGGTAACGCACTTTGGCGGCCAGCTCCGGCAGGGAGGGCAGTACCACAAACATCTGCTGCAGTTCCAGAGCCCGTCCCATCTCTTCTTCGCTAAGCAGCTCCTCATAAAGTTTCTCCCCGGGCCGGATGCCGGTTATGCGGATGGCAATGTCTTCCGGGTCATACCCATGACAGGGCCCTAGAAGTTCGATCATGGCCCGTGCCAGATCCAGAATCCGCATAACCGGCATCTTGGTGACAAACACCTCTCCACCGCAGGACAGGGTACAGGCTTTTAACACCAGGTGCACCGCGTCCGGCAGAGCCATGACAAAGCGAGTCATGTTAGCATCGGTGACGGTAACCGGCCCGCCCTGGCGGATCTGGGCCACAAAGAGAGGCAACACCGAGCCCCGGGAGCCCATGACGTTGCCGAAGCGGACACTGGAAAACCGGGGGCCTTGGCCGCCCATTTCCAGGTTGGCTGCGGTCATCAGGCGTTCCCCCATAAGTTTGGTGATTCCCATGACATTGGTGGGATTCACCGCCTTGTCCGAGCTGGTGAATAATACCCGTTCCACCCCTGCCCGGTGAGCCGCCTGGATGACATTCCTCACTCCCAAAACATTGGTCTTTACCGCCTCAAAGGGGTTCTGTTCGGAAAGGCCCACATGTTTGAAGGCGGCGAGGTGCAGGACAATATCCACCCCTTGGCATAGGTCTTCCAGTTTTCGGGCATCCCGCACATCGCCCAGATGAATGGTCAGAGGGGAATTATGACGGTACTGTTCCCCCAGGAAGAAAAGGGCGGTCTCATTATTGTCCACGGCCCGGATCTCAGCAGGTTTTAGGGGTATAAGCTGGCGGATCAGCTCCTGCCCCACGGAACCGGCCGCGCCGGTTAGCAGAATGACTTTCTGCTTAAATAATTCCATTATCGAAACCCCCTTCCCTTCTTGCTGACCGCAGGTGGCATCCAGTCCCGGTAAAGTCAACTTCAATGACCTGCCAGAAAATGGCTGTCATCTTGGGGGTTACCTTCCTGGCCCTCTTTCTGGGAACCGTAATAGCGGTCATAATAGTTCTGGTCGAAATGGTTGTATTTCCCCAGGATTTCCGGTTTGGCCTGGTTCAGCACCATACCCAGAATCTTGGCGTTGATTTGCTGGAGCAGTTGCCGGACCTGGCGGCCCGCCTCCCAGGAAGTACTGTCCTGTTTGGCCACCAGGAGCACCCCGTCAGCCTGGACCGCCAGCACCCGGGCGTCCGCAAAACCCAGAGTGGGCGGGGTGTCAATGATAAGGTGCTGGAATTCCTCCCTTAGCTCTTGAACCAGGGTTTTGAATCTCCGGGAATTCAGAAGTTCCGTGGGAGCCGGCGCCAGGGGTCCTGCCGGGATCAGACTGAGCTGCTCGACCCCGGTGGGCTTAATAATCGCTGCTCTGGCGGCTTGGCCCGCAAGATAATTGGTGAGACCGGGACTTTCCTCTACCTGAAGGATTTTGTGAAGATGGGGTTTCCGCAAATCACCGTCCAGAAGAACCACCCGACGACCATCCTGAGCCAGGGCCACAGCCAGATTCACAGCTATGGTGGATTTGCCTTCCCCTGGGTAGGGACTGGTCACGACCACCACCCGAGGGGGATCCCCGGCAGTGGAAAGCATCAGTGAGGTACGGAGATGGCGGAAGGCCTCAGCCGCTCCGGACCGGGGCTGCTGAAGCAAAATCACCTTTTCCTCTGCCGGGGACTGCTCCCGGCATCTCTGATGGGAGCCCCAGGTCAGAAGTCCCTTAAGTTTCCAAGAAGTGATCAAACCGGACTCCTCTGGGGGGGGGAGCCTGCCTGAGGACACCAGGGGGATCACCCCAAGGGAGGGAAGTTGCACCAGATTCTCCACATCCTCAGGGGATCTGAGAGAATTGTCCAAATAGTCCACCAAAAATGCCATTCCCATGCCGAGAAACAATCCCAAAACCACGGACAGGGCCAAGAAGAGAAGCGGCCGGGGGAGATAGGGGGTATACGGCCTTTCCGCCGGATCAATAACAGCCACATTGCTGGGTACCATGGTGCTGGCCACCGTGGCCTCCCCCATGCGGGTCAGAAGGGCCTGATACAATTTCTCCGTGGTCTGGGCATCCCGCTTCAGGATGTGAAAGTCCACCAGATGGTTCTGGAGATGTGCCAGTTTGTCCTTTTGTTCATTAAAAGCCTTGGTCAACAGGTTTTCTGCCTTGACCGCCGCCTCATAATCGGCCCGGATGCTCTCCTGCAGGCGCTTCACCTCCCCCTGGAGACGGCCCTGGATTTCCCCCAACTTCGCCTTCTCCACCTGTAATTCTGGATGCCCCGGCAGCAGGGTGCGATTAAGCCCGGACACCTTGGCCGTCTGGTTCACCAGCTCCTGACGGAGATTCATTATCAGGGGATTATTGGTGATCAGGGGGGCGTCCGGGCCTTGTTCCTTGATCTGCCGGTATTGAGCCTCTTTGGCCAAACGCTCCGACTGGGCCTTGGTCAACAAGGCGCTCAACTCCAGATACTTCTGCAGGATGACATTGTCCTTGTCCTCCAGGGCGAAAAAGTCATGCTTCTGGCCGAATTCAAACAACTTTTTCTGGGAAAGCTGGACTTTCTGGGCCATCTGAGAGAGCTGGTTTTCCAGCCACTCCTTCACCAGGGTGAAGGACTGGTTGCGGCTGTCTATGGCCAGCTGCATATACTCCCGACCCAGGACTTCCGTGACCTTTTGGGCCAGCTCTTGGTCGGCCGATTTAAAGGAGACCTCCACCAGATAAGTGTCCTTCACCGGGTTCACCACCAGCTTCTGAAGGAAAAGGTCAATCATGTCACTTTTCAGTTTCTCCGGAGGAGCGCTGGGGTCCTTGTCCCGGACAGCCTTGAATTCCGGGGTGTCCTGCAACCTGAGGGCCTCAATCACCCGGGCCGCCACCCCCCGGCTGGTCAGGATTTTGTATTGGGTTTCCTGGAACTTGGAAATATCCTGACCACCCTTCAGGATTGTCAGGGCCTCGTTGTCATTGATCTGACCCCCGGGATTGTCCTGGGTAATCTGTAGGACCGTGGTGGCCTTGTATACCGGGGTCATGAGAAGAATCACCAGCCCCGTGAGGCAAAGGGCCCCGAGAAGAACGCCGATCACCCAGCGCCAGCGTTTGACCAGGACCTGCAGGATATTTTTGAGATGGCTGCCCCGCTCCAACACCACGCCGTAGTAGTAATCGTTTTCTCTTTCCGCCACCGGTCCCGAAGACGGCGGCACTAGAAGAGCTGAATTTTCCGTGCGCATAACTTCCTTCCTTTTCCCAGGCCTGGGCCTGAATCAGATTCTGTCACCCACCCGCCCTTCGGACCCAAGCCGACGGCGGCTTTGCTTTCCGGACTCCAAAGATCCGCCCATGGCACTCCGGGCGCCCCCAGGCTTAATAGGCAAAGCGATAGGCTCCGCTAACGGTGCCTCCCGGCAGGAGTTCCTTGAATACCAGGAGGGCCTGTTTGAAGGAGCTCACATTGACCACCACCACATCGTTGTCTTTGAGGGGGATGTCCGGCTCCTGGCGGTTAAGGATGCGGTCCAGGCGGGTGGTCACGGTAACAGGTTTGCCGCTTTCATCCAGACGCATGATATCCACCCGGTTGGTAGCCACCACCGGGTCCACGCCCCCGGCCAGGGCCACCGCCTGGCTGAGGGTGAGGTTGTCTCTGACGGCCACGCTCCCAGGCCGCCTCACACCTCCCAGGACATAAGCATTGCCGGCAAATGGCACGTGAATGATATCTCCATGGCGTACAGGGATGTTTAATTCCGGGGCATTACCAGCCAATAAACGCTTAAGGTCAATGACCATGGTCTCCGCCGAAGGGGGACCTCCCGGACTGCCCCCCGCCCCTTCCTGCTTAAAGCCAGGAGACGTCTTCGCCCGAATCACATGCACCACATCCCCGGCCTTGGCACTGGGACCCTTGTCCTGAAGGCCACCCGCCATAGCCAACATTTCCAGAAGAGTCCTGGGGCCGATCATTTCGTAATTCCCGGGTTTGTCCACCGCGCCGGTCACGGCCACCCGCTGGTGCCGATATTCCTTCACCGACACGGTGACCTGGGGGTTGCGCAAATAATTGCTGCCATAAGCCTCGGCCACCTTCCTCTCAATGTCCTGGGGGGATAGACCCGCCACCCTTACCGGACCCACCAAGGGAAGGGTGACCTCCCCCTGGCCACTTACCCTAACCTGGCGGTTCAGATTGTCCTGCCCGTAAATCTGCACCTCCAGGAGGTCCTCGGGCCCCACCTTATAGTCCAGGGGTGCCGGATTCGGGGCCGGGGGGAGGGCGCGACCCGCCAAAAGACCCTGCACCTCTCCCTGCCGTTTTTGGCTCTCCATCCGGGTCAGGATCTGGTCAGCCGGATAGCGGCCTGCCATTCCTCCGCACCCCCAAGCCACCGGCAAGAGCAAAGCCAGAACTCCCAGTATGCCCCCATAACCCTTGTTTTTCATGGTTGTGCTCCTCCTTTCCCTTAAGCGGTCCGGGTTCCTCAAAAGCCAGCCACCGGCTTACAGGGTAAATTTCCAGGCATTTCCGTCTCCAAGCTAGCGTGACAAAGGACCTCGCCATCTTTTTTTCTATCCCCAGCCCTATTTCCCCAAATGGTGCAGGGCCTGCCTCTCTATCCAGGGGGGGTTAATCCCCCTTTTTGCTTTTAGATTGAGTTTCGACAAGCATTTAAGAAAACTTTAAGGGTTTTTAGTTTTTTTCAAAATTTTTGGAAAATTATTTAACTTATTGATATAATTACTCATTTTACTTTATTAGAAATTCTTCTTCCCAAGTTTTGTGGGTGATTTTCCAGGCAGCGCGAATCCTCTTTTCTTTGGCGGGAGATTGTGTTAAACAGGAGCCAGGTAACATCCAGGAAACCTTGGGAGAATATGACTTATTGCAGTCATTGTGACCTGGTTCACGGAGAGGAACACCGCTTTTGTCAGGTTTGCGGTCAATTGCTGAAACGCTCCTCGGCCGGATTACGGGCCTGCGCCCGTTGCGGGGCCCCCACCTTATCCGGGCAGAAATTTTGTACTGACTGCGGCCTGCCCTTGCGGGTTCTGCCTGCTGAGCGGCAGGAACCCTCCCCTGCCCGCACCCCCGTGTTTTATCCCCGGGGCTCCGAGGTCCGCGCCTCCTCCCGGCGGCGGCGCCGTCCCCTTTTCGCCTTATTGATCCTGGTCCTGGTGGTCTTGGGCGGTTGGCTCCTTATCTGGACCGGCCGCAAAACCATGACCTTTATTGCCCAAGCGTTTACCAGCAAACCCCAGGAGACCTCCCAGGCGCCGACCCAGGACAATCTAAAGCCCGAGGTGGAAAAACTGGCGGAAAAAATCCGGGCCGCCCATCTTAACAAAGACATTAACAAGTGGCTGAGCTGCTACTCCCCGTCTTATCCTCATCTGGGACAGTTGGAGAGTGCTATCCTGGAATTGTGGAAAGACCACGACATCAAAGAAGTGTCCTACCGGATCAGCGGGGTGCAGCGACTTGGCCCCCGGCAGGCTACCGCTGTGGTGGTTTGGAGCTTTCAGCTATACGACCACCGACAGCACGACTATCAATTGATGCGCCAAAGTTACCGGGTAACCCTGGAAAAGACCAACGGAGACTGGAAGATCCGAGAAAGCAAGGAGGAACTTGAACCCAAGGCTTAGAACCAATGGTTGAGGCAATTTATGGGTGCCTTGTCTGGAAAAAGCGGCATTTTTACCCAAAGTTCTTACGGCCGCCTCATCCAGAACCAAAATTTCGGAATTCCGGAGCTCGGGGACGGGTTCCGGAGATTTGGGTGAATGAAGGCTTAACTTAATGCCAGGCAAGGTTATCTGAAATGGATAAAGCATTATTTTAGGTGGACAGGCGTGAGAAGATTCGGAGGCATGGGCTTGGGTTGGTATTGGTCCCTACTTTTGGGGCTGGCTTGGTTCTGTTTGGCTTGCACCCCACCGGTTTATACACCCCGACCCCTCCCCCCGCCCCCTCCTCCCATATCGCCGGAGCCCCCTCCCCAACGCCCGGTTTATTATGTCAATGCCGGCCGCCTCAATTTACGGGCTGGTCCGGGGATGGATTTTCCCAAAATCTCCTCCCTGGAACGAAATGAAGCCGTCGAAAAACTGGGGGAAACCGATGACTGGTTTCAGGTCCGGGTGAAAAAGGATGGGACATTGGGCTGGGTGGCCTCCCGGTACCTTTCCCCCACCCCGGTGGCCCAACCCCCGGAGACCGTGACCCCGCCCTCGGTGGTGACGCCGCCTCCACCGGTTATCCCGCCGCCGACCCCGACGGAACCTGCCCCTGCCGTCAAGCCCCCATTGGCGGATCGGCCGAAACCTGCCAAACCGGAGACTGTTGCCCCCAGGCCCCCCAAACCGGCGGAGGCCGCAGAACCCCCCACTAGGAAACCCGAAAAGAAGACGGAAGATAAGCCCACACCGGCGGAGAAGCCCTCCCCCCCCAAGGAAGAACCTGCTTCTCCGGCTCCAGGGCCGCCGGGGGAAAAACCCTCCCGCATCCGTATCATGTAATGAGCTTATCCGGGCCATATCCAGACCTTGAAGGCCAACCTCACCGGGGAAGGCTTATGCTATCCTGCGCGGACCAAGGCTCTGGAATAAACCGCCTTTTTTTATTGCTTCCGCCCACCCCAGACCTTATAACTAACGCAGCCCCCTTAAGGAAATTAGGCACAGATCCTCCTGGTTTTCGGAGTTTTGGTCGCCAACCAGAAGTAATTCAAAGCCAAAGCAATTTATCGCCCCCGTAGCTCAGAAAGGACAGAGCAAGGGATTCCTAAT